>Ga0209488_10001425_pt1 | contig 20431 bp, 19 predicted proteins | sample Rivendell_Oct201_8_FD_188349 | JGI IMG/M metagenome (GOLD analysis project Ga0209488, IMG submission 188349) | Vadose zone soil microbial communities from the Eel River Critical Zone Observatory, Northern California, USA -... | ecosystem: Environmental > Terrestrial > Soil > Vadose zone >...
CTTTGTACTTGACAACGAAAGCCCCATACAAGGGTTGGGGTGAGGGGGGACCAAACTCGATCGGTCGAACCCCCCTCGCCCTAACCCTCTTGGCGGCTTTGCCGCCCCCGGAGGGGAGAGGGAACAGACCGTGCTCGCTGTTAGGCCGTGTATCACACCGCAATCTTGTCTCCGCGATCCGTCGTCTCGTTACCGCCGTCGCATGTTTGATCCTCACCCACGCCTACGCGGCCGCCCAGACCGCGCAAAGCGTCGAAGATTTCTACCGCGGTAAGACCATCACGATCTATGTCGGCACCGGCATCGGCGCGGGTGCGGTCAGTGCCTATCCGATGGCGCTGGCACCGGTCATCCGCAAATACATCCCAGGCAATCCCAATATCGTGGTCTCGCATATGCCGGGCGCCGGCGGCATCAAGGCGGCCACTTTCATCGAAAGCGTCGGCCCGCAGGATGGCACCGCCTGGGGATTCATCACGCGCGGCTTCATGCTGGCGCCGCTCCTCAAGCTGCCGCAGGCGAATTTCCAGCCCACGCGCTTCAACTGGATCGGCAGCCCGTCGCGCACCGTATCGATGGGCATTTCCTACAACGCGTGGACGCCGGTGCGTACAATTCAAGACGCCATGGCGCGCGAGGTGGTGATCGGCGCCACGTCGATCGCCCAGGACACCGGCATTTTTCCGCGCGCGCTCAACCGCATCATCGGAACGAAATTCAAGATCGTCACCGGCTACGCTTCGGTCGGCGCCGTCGACATTGCGATCGAACGCGGCGAGGTGCAGGGCAAGGTCGGCTCCACCTGGAAGTCGCTCAACAGCGGACCGACCACCAATTGGGTGCGGGACGGAACGGTTTCCGTCCTGGTGCAACTCGGCGTCGCCAAAGCACCCGACATCCCTTCGCACGTTCCGCTCGGACTTGATCTGGCAAGGACGCCGCAAGACCGCCAGGTGCTCGAAGTGCTGTGCGCGCCGAGCGCCACCGGCTATCCGTCGTTCATGGGGCCGGGCGTGCCGAAAGAGCGCGTCGAGGCCATCCGGACGGCTTACGCCGCCGCCATGAAGGACCCTGAATTCATCGATGCCGTCGCCAAGAGCGGTCTCGACATCGATCCGATCGGAGCCGACGAATTGACCGACATCGTGCGCCGCATTTATGCGCTGCCCGATGCGGCGGTGGATCGTGCCCGCGACCTGCTGCCGTCGCAATAGCGACGCGTTTGGAGTTCCGCGTTTACACGGCTTTTCTTCCTGCTGGCGAGACATTGAAGGAAGACGGTCAATTCGACGCTGCGTCGCAGCGCGTGCGCAGCGTGCCGACGGCTTGAGACAATCCCGCGGTCGACAATTTGGCGACGCGTGTCGGCACGTCCGCATTATAGAACTCAGTGAATTGAATAGAATCGCGTGCACCGGCCGCCTCGATATCATCGAGTGACAATTCGGTCCCCCATAGTTCGAACGATGTGCCGGCTTCGATCGCGTCCAGCTTGACCAACGAGCCGGTCCCGAAAAGTCTCACTTTGCGTTCGGCAAGATTGAGGTCAATCGTTCGCTTGATCCCATTGTCGTCTAAACCCAGGCCACGAAAATAGGCAAGCTTAACCTTTAGCGGGCTCCCGCATTCCATCCGAATGAAACTTTGTCGCAATTCCTTGCGGCGCTCATCTTTGGCTGTGACGAAAAACTTCACGACCCAGAGCTTTTGCGGAAGAAGTTCGGTCGCGACCCAGCGCGTTTCATTGAATTCTCGGATGTCGATACCGAAACTGACGATCTCGTCGCGGGTAAGATAGTGGATGCTCTCATGCGGGACCTTCGAAAGAAGATCGAACATGCGCGCATCGATTTTCATCTCCTGAACGTATCGCCGCATTTGGACATTGATTTCTTCAAGTCGAATTCGTTGGTTTAACGCGACCTGCTTGTCTGAAAGATCGATCCTGCTACCATCCATTCGGTACGGAAGGAGCTTGCCCGCGTGGACACCAAGCCGTGAACCGGGCGGAACTTGTCGCACCTTGGCGCCGATCAGCGCAAAGACGCATGCGGAACTGCATGTTGAATAGCTGCGCAACGACGACTGCAACACTTGCCCCGATTGCTTGAGCGATCGACATACTTGTTCGCTGACGCCTTGGCAGGCCGCCGGAATGGTTTGAGAAACGCCGGCCGTCATCTCGCGCGCCCGCAACATTCGGCCCATGGTCAAGGCCGCTGAGCCAATGCCACCCGGCGAGTGAAAGAAAATCGGCAGTTTCCTCCTGCCGACACGCGTCAATATGCTCGACAAGCGCTGGGCCGCACCGGCATCGATCTGTCCTTCCGCTGCGATCCATTCGTTGCAGCCTGGACCGCAGGCGTCGGCTTCACCTTTGGCCAGATAGAAGACAATCGGCGGCGGCGTCGAGTCTTTCTTGGCTTTGGCGACGCCTGTTCGATCCGATTGGGCGGCTGCGAAACCCGCAATCGGCAATAACATCAATGCCAGAAACGCGGCCCTGACTATCATCTGTAGATCATCACTGCGGACCATCAGAAGATCTTTCGAGATCGATGGACGATCGGAAGCCTACTGCGTACCAACCTATGGTTCCAAAACGACACAATCGAGGCGACCTCAGCGGTTGCCACCCCTGCGGCATTTTTTTCCAACAAGCCCGGCGACGAAAGGGGTTACATGGGTTATAACCTTGCACAAACAAGCAAGAGCCCCGGGAGTCTTGAAATGAAAAACCAAAGTGCTTGCCGTATCGTCAGGACCTTGGTCATCAGGGTCTTGGTCGTCAGGGTTACGGTGCCGTTTGCCGCCGTATGCGCGTTGCTGCCGCCCACGGGACCTTCCGCCTACGCGGAAACCCTGGCCGTCTTTACCAAGAGCGCCGGCAACCCGATCGCGCGCGCGACCCGCGCTGGTGCCGATCAGGTCGCCAAGGCGAACGGGTTTACGGTGTTCCATTACATCCCGACGTCGGCCGACAATCCGACCCAACAGACCGCGCTCGTCGAAGAAGGGCTTAAAGCCAAGCATGACGCCTTCGTGTTCACGCCCGTCGACGTCAAGATCATGGTAACGGCGGTCCAGAAGGTCAATGCCGCCAACATTCCGCTGGTCAATGTAGCCGACAAGCTCACGGGCGGTTCGAGCGTCGCATTCATCGGGACCGACGACTACGCCATCGCGCTTGAAACCGCGCGCACGCTGTTCAAGGCCATGGACGGCAAGGGCAGCCTTGTCGTCCTCGAAGGCCCGCCGACCCTTCCGACCGCCAGCAACCGCTTGCGCGGTTTCAGGGACGCGCTCAAGGATTTTCCAAACATCAAGATCATGATGTCGAAAAATGCCAACTATGCGCGTCCGGTGGCGCTCGATTTGTTCAAGACCATGCTCAAGCTCAGCAACCCGCCACAGGTCGACGGCGTCCTTGCAGCCAATGACGCGATGGCATTGGGCGTCATCGAGGCCTACAAGGAGGCCAAGAAAAAAATACCACCCGTCGTTGGAATCAATGCCGGCAAGGAAGCGGTCGACCTGATCAAGGCCGGCGAGATGCTCGCGAGCGGCGATTACAATGGCTTGATCGACGGCTGCCTCGGCGCCGAAATTGCAATCCGTGCCCTGCGCAAGCAGGACTTCCCCAAGGAAATCATGGCGAAGACCGAAGTGGTGCATAAGGACAATATCAAGGATTACGAGATTCCGGTCGAAAAGCGGCCGTGCCCGACGCTAGCAAGCATGACGGCCAAATAGGCGGCCAAAAGGCTCAAGTCACGCTCGCTTGCTTACATTTTGGCTCTCCGAATTGACGCCGACGCGCTATAAATGACACCCGTGGAATGATTCATTCCGCGGGTTTCGTTTTTCAACGACCCCTCGAACGATTGGTCCCCACATTGGTCCACATGGTCGACATGCCCGAAACCGCAAATGCCCGGGTGAACCTGCCGGAACTGTCCGTCTCCGAACTGTCGCTTGCGCTCAAGCGCACGATCGAGGACGCCTACGGCTATGTCCGGGTGCGCGGCGAACTCGGCAATGTCAAATATCATTCGAGCGGACATATCTATCTCGACCTCAAAGACGACAAGGCATGCCTCGCCGGCATCGTGTGGCGCAATGCGGCGCCGCGCATCAAGGTCAAATTGGAGGCCGGCCTCGAGGTCGTCGTCACCGGCCGCATCACGACTTTTCCAGGCCAGTCCAAGTACCAAATCGTGATCGAGACGCTCGAACCGGCGGGCCTGGGCGCCCTCATGGCGCTGGTCGAAGAGCGGAAGAAAAAGCTGGCAGCGGAAGGCCTGTTCGACGCGGCACGCAAGAAGCCGCTGCCGTACCTGCCGGAGGTCATCGGCATCGTCACATCTGCGACCGGCGCCGTCATTCGCGATATATTGCATCGCTTGGCCGATCGTTTTCCGCGCCACGTGCTGCTATGGCCCGTTGCGGTGCAGGGGGAAGGTTCGGCCCATCAGATTGCGGCGGCAATCCGTGGCTTCAACGCGCTCCCCAAAAAAACAATATCTGAGCAAGGCGCGCTCCGCCGGCCGGATCTGTTGATCGTCGCGCGTGGCGGCGGCTCGCTTGAAGACCTCTGGTCGTTCAATGAAGAAATCGTCGTGCGCGCGGCCGCCGAAAGTATGATCCCGCTGATTTCCGCCATCGGACACGAGACCGACGTCACATTGATCGATTTTGCCGCCGACCGCCGCGCGCCGACACCCACCGCGGCTGCCGAAATGGCCGTGCCGGTTCGCGCCGATCTCTTGGCCGAGGTCGATAGTCTTGCTCGGCGTTCGCTTGTGGGCTGGCGGCGCGCCCAGGATACGCGGCGCACTGAGCTGCGTGCGGCAGCGCGCGCGCTGCCGGGCGCGGACGATCTGCTCGCCCTGGCCCGCCAACGCTTCGACCATGCAACCGCCAGGCTGACACTGCAAACGCTGAACACGCGTATCGTGCGAGAGCGCGAGCAGTTGACAAGACTGGCACAACGGTCGCGGCACTGCTTGCGCGTCTACGTGGAACGACGGCGTGACCGTTACACAGCGCTCGCCCAGCGCCTCACGTCCGCCCGCGTGGCCTATGCGAATGCGCAGCGCGCCCAACTCATTCGCACGCACGAGCGCGTCCTTGCGACACGAGACCGGGCCCGGGTGGCGATCGGCGTTCTTTTGCAACAAAGCGTCGCTCGGCTTGAACGGGCAGGGCGGTTGTTGTCGGCGGTGTCCTATCGCGCGGTGCTGGACCGCGGTTTTGCGCTGGTGCGCGATCTCGACGGCCGGCCGTTGCGCGAAGCTTCCGCCATCGGGCCAGGCCTCGCAATGGAGATTGAATTTACCGACGGGCGCGTCCGCGCATGGGCGGAGGGCGGGCCGACCACCGTAGCCTTCGCCGCAGGAGGGAGTTCGACCCGAAGTGGTGAACTCAACCGCGCTCCGGCCAATCCCACTCCGGCCAATCCTACTCCGGCCAAGCCACGGCGACGAACACGCAATCCAGACAGTGGCCAGGGCAGCCTGTTCGAGCCCTAGTAGCCTTTTCGAGCCCTAAATGCGAGATCCGCTGGATGCCCTATCGCACGAGAAATTGACTGACCTTGCGGATCGCATCGTCGCGCGCAGCCGGATTGGTACCCACATGGGCACGCCCGCTGCCATCAGCGCTACGGGCCAAGCCCGTGAGTACACGCACCGGATAATCCGGGCGGTCAAATTCATGATAGGCCCCCGGATAGACCACGATCGAGGCACGGGCGCTGCGTCCGCGGGCGCCTGCCACCATCTGCTCACAGGCCGCTGCAGGGGTCCAGTCATCGGCCCGACCAATCAAGATCATGGTGGGGATGCGTGCGCTCCACGCTGCCTGGGAGAGCCGGATGCAACCGGGATAAAAGGCGATGACGGAGCGAAAATCCGAGGCTCCATCGCGCGGCACCGCCTGCGGTCGTGCCGCCCACAGCGACGCGCTGCCACCGTTTGCCCAACCCATCAGCGACACACGGTTCTTTGCAATCCAATCCTGGCCCAGCAACCACCGTCGCGCCGCCTGGGCATCGGCCACCCGCTCGCGCGCGCTGCGCACACTGCGCTCACTGATACGGCATTGCGGCGACAGCCCACGCGTCGTGAAACTGTCCGGAAACAGAACAGCCAACCCGGCCGACGACAACCGATCGCCCCAGTCCTGGAATCGCTGCACGATCTTGCCGGAACGATTGACCAGGCCGCCGCATCCGTGCAGGGCAACGACACTCGGAAATGGCCCCGGCCCCTGCGGTTTGAACAATACGCCGTGGAAGGTCGTGCCGGCATCAGTGAATTCGACGGATTCGTTCGCACCGGCGGTTTCGCTGGCGATCACGATAGCCAAAGATATCAGGACAGAAGCAAGACGCATCATGCGAATTCCAAACGCGAAATCCCATATAGCACGAAACCTGACCCGGCAAGCAGCCCCCGTCAATCCCAATTCAACGGATGACACAAATGCTCCGGAGTGGGTATGGTGTAAGTCTGGGTTGAAATACGCGCCTCCAGGAGATGATCCGTGCTCAATCGCTACGACCGTTCGTCCTCCATGGCTGGCGAGGCCGAGGTCAAGTACCTTGACGGCGATTTCAAGGTGATTCGCCCGGGCGCCTTCGTGCGCTGCGCCGTCACCGGGAAGGCCATCCCCCTTGAAGAACTCAAGTATTGGAGCGTCGACCTTCAGGAGGCCTATGCCTCGCCAGAGGTGGTCCTCCAGCGTCATGGCGCGGATCAACTGAGGCAGCAATAAATCGCAATCATGTCGTGGTTGCGCCATTCAATATGACGGCGGGCTGCTATCAGGGGGCAACCCTTTGGGAAAACGCCGCTTTTGCAGAAGCCAACCGATCGATCAGAAATGCTTTGAATCCCTCCTCAAGTACCAGCGCCACCGGCAGCGCGTGCGCGCACGCGGCGAGTTGAGCCATGCGGGCGTCGCCCCGCAGCCGCACCAGATCTTTTTCCGTCGTCATCAGGATGAGATTTTCTCGAGTTGCCTGGTCGCACAGCGCACGTGCCTCGGTCGGCGTGTAACGATGATGGTCCGAAAAAACGCGCGTGGCCGCGACCTCGATGCCGGCATCGTCAAGTGTCGCGAAGAACTTTTGCGGATCGCCTATGCCCGCAAAGGCCAGCACCCGCCGACCAGCCATCCGCGTAACCGCCCCGGCATCAGGTTGAAGCCGTGCGCGAAAAATCGGGGTATTTGACGCCAAACCTTCGCGCTCAAAGCCTTCACGCACGAGATCGCGTCCCGCGGCCGGGGATCCAACCACGACCAGCGCATGGGCGCGTGCGAGTTGATCGGCAAGCGGAGCCCGCAGGGGACCTGCCGGAAAGACCCTCCGGTTGCCAACACCACGGCGCGCATCAATGACCAGGATCGAAATATCTTTTTCCAGCGACGGGTTTTGAAATCCGTCATCCATAACAATGACACTGGCGCCGATTGAGATCCCCGTTCGTGCACCACCGACCCGATCACGAGCAACGATTGCGGGCGCGGCGCGCGCCAGCAGCAGCGACTCGTCACCCACATCGGTTGAATGATGGCGATCAAGGTCGACCCTGACAGGGCCGGCAAGACGCCCGCCGTATCCGCGGCTCAGAAATACCGGATGCTCGCCCACTTGCGCCAACATGCCGGCCACCGCCAGCGCCAATGGTGTCTTGCCGGCCCCACCGAGTGTCGGATTGCCAATACATATGACAGGCACAGCCACACGCTGACCGCTGCGCTTGAGCCGCCGCGCCGCCACTGCGCCGTAGATCGCAGCCGCAGCCGCAAGCAATTTGGCTTGAAGGCCAGCCGGCCGCCACCAGAATGGCGGCTCACGCATGGCTGTCCCGACGCTCCAACTGTATCTGCATCAGATAGGGTTCGAGCGCCGCAATGGTTCGCTCCAGTGCACCGGCAAGCGTCGTGACCGTTTCGCGCGCCGCAGCCACAACCGCCGTGCGTTCGGCCGTATCGGTCAGCCAAGCCCCTACACGAACGGCAAGCTTACCGGCATCGGTCACCTGTTCGGCGCCGTGCGCAGCGTCCAGCGCGGCGTAGATTTCGGCAAAGTTCCACACATGCGGCCCGTGCAGGACAGCTGCTCCCAGTTTGACTGGCTCAACAGGGTTCTGGCCACCATGACTGGCCAGCGATCCGCCGACGAACACGATCGGCGCCAACCGATAGACCAGACCAAGCTCGCCGAGGCTGTCGACGATGTAGATATCATGCTCGTTGCCGGGCATCCGCCCCTGTGATCGCAACGTCGCCGAGAGCCCACTTGCGCTCGCGATTTGCGCAATGCCGGGCCCCCGGTCCGGATGACGTGGTGCGATGATGGTGAGAAGCCTGGGAAACGTATGTCGCAGCCGGCGATGCGTTTCGATCAGCGCGGTCTCCTCGCCGGCATGGGTGGAAGCGGCCGCAATCGTCGTGCGGTCTCCGATCGCCGACTGCAAGTCCCTTAAGCTCCCGATATCCGCCGGTGGCTCCGGCACATCGAGTTTGAGATTTCCCGTCTTCAAGACACGGGGAGCGCCAAGATCCTGGTATCGTTCCGCATCGGCAGCGGATTGGGCCATACAGAGGTCGAATCGACCCAGCAACGCCTTGATCGTCGCCGGGGCAAAACGCCACCGTTTATACGAACGCTCCGATACTCGCCCGTTGATGAGGATCATCGGAATGCGGCGTGCGGAACTCATGACAATGATGTTGGGCCACAGATCGGATTCTGTGAACAGGGCTAAATCGGGCCTCCAATGGTCAAGGAACCTTCCAACGTAGCGTGGTGAATCCAACGGCACGAACTGATGAATCGCCGCGATCGGCAACCGCTGCTGCGCCAACTGGGCCGATCCAACCGTTCCTGACGTCACCAGGATATTGAAATCCTTCGCGGCAAGCCGCTCGACCAGCGGAATAATCGTGGCGATCTCACCCACGCTGGCCCCGTGCACCCACACCAGCGGGCCTTCCGGTCGTACAACCTTACTCTCACCGCGCCGCTCGGAATTTCGTTCCGGATGTTCTTTGCCTTGCTTGAGGCGGCGCGAAAGCAATATGCCGGTCAATGGAGTGACGGCCGACGTCAGCATGCGATACGCCTGCAGCGTGAGCGGCAAGGGTTGCGCATCAATGGGCTCCACTGTGCTTTGCAACAACACGACTCTCCGGATCAGACAGCGGCAACATGTAGACCGGCGCATGCCAGCCGCCGCGGCGGTGTGGATAACCAAGATGCAGGGATCGACGGCGCGGGACGGATTCGATCGGACCGAATGTCGGTCAGGTACGTCCCATCCATTGCCCGCCCCCACACCCCGCAGCGATGGGATCAATGATCACAGAATAGCCTCATTGTGGACGCGCTGCCAGACTTGACATCTTGGATCCAGCGTACCCTTCATCCAAAAATCAGGCCGCGAATGCGACGACCCAATTGAGGTATCCGACAACCGTCACTTCATTGACCGTTACAAACCTGCACGGCCTTTCATTGCACTGACATTCGCCCCACATCCGGATCCATCAAGCGATGCATATGGACGATGAAATACCGCATGTGAGCATTGTCGACGGTTTGCTGCGCCTTCGACTTCCAGGCCACGTAAGCGGCGGCATAGTTTGGATAGATGCCGACAATGTCGAGTTTGTCGAGGTCCTTGAATTCGGTGCCGCCGAGATCCGCCAATTCCCCGCCAAACACCAGATGGAGCAATTGTCCGCGGGCTGATTGATCCGTCATCGTTCCATCCCTTATCCGCGACCTGGAGCGCTGGAAGCCGCCGAATTAACGGCGTCCGATTGAATTCGATCAGCCAACGCATAGGCGCGCTCGGTAACCGCGTCGAGGCTCGCCTGCACCGCCAGCCGCGCCGCCTCCAATTCGGCTCCATCGGCATCCGGCGATACAAATATAGGCTCTCCGCGGGCGATCACCATACGTCCAAATGGTAGACTTATGCAGGTGCGGTCCCAATTGGCCAATCGGCGACGCCGGCTCGTCGCAATGGCCGCCGGTACGATGGGCCGCTGTGAATGCTTCGCAAGCTTGACGATGCCCAGCCCCGCAACGCGCGATACTTTCGGCACATCCGCGGTGAGGATGATGCTGCTTGAACCCTCTTGCAGGCAGTTCACCATCGTGGCGAAAGCCTGCAGAGCTTTTTTGCGAACAAACTCACGACCGTGGTCACCGGAACCCCGAATGGCGTTAAACCCCGCATAGAAACCTGTGCGCGCGACAATCTCGCCATCGCGATGGGTGCTCACCAGCACCGACATCTTGTCCCCACGCCGATACAGGTACGGGCACAGAAAATGCTCACCGTGCCAGAGCGCGAAAATGATCGTCCCGTTTTGATCGATCGGCTCGTGAAATTTCTGCGGCGGATCAACAATCAAGAAATTGGTTCGCCGCACGATCCAAAAATACAAGGCGACGAGAAAACTCGCCACGAAGAAAAAAACCTCGGACCGGATTCGCTTTAACATAAAGATCGGCCTAATCATCGCGCACCAGATCAATCAACAAGGAATGGCGCGAACGGCCTGCCGCGATCAAGGCGCGGTGCACAAGCCCAAACCGGTTGTAAATAATGGGCTCGCCGACCAAGCTTGTGAGCAATCCGCCGGCTTCGTGCATCAAAAGATCAGCTGCGGCAAGGTCCCAATCGTGACTATTGCCGCCAACGATGCAGATGTCGAACTGGCCTTGCGCAACACGGGCCAAACGAAGAGCAAGCGAGCCAATTCGGGGCATCGCAACGACGCGGGCATCGTGGTCGGCCAGTTGCTGCAGAAAGCGCTTTGGCCCGACGGCCCGGGCCCCGGCAAGGCCGATTGCCTGGCTGGTGAGGATCGGTTCGCCATTGAGTGTCGCCCCCCGCCCGGCCTGCGCCAGGAACAGTTCCTGAGTCACCGGTGCGTAGAGCGCAGCAAGCACAGGGCGGCCCGCAGATGCAAGCGCGACCGAGACCGTCCAGTCGGCCTGTCCCGCCAGGTAAGCACGGGTGCCGTCAATGGGATCGACGATCCAGACGTATTCCGCGGTCAATCGCGACTGGTCATCCTCCGTCTCTTCCGACAACCAGCCAAAGCCCGGCATCGCACCGGTAAGGCGCTGGCGGAGAAAATGGTCAACCGCCAGGTCTGCTTCGCTGACGACCGAAGCTTCTCCTTTGGCCCATTGCCTCGGCGACTTGCGAAAGAACCCCAGTGCAAGCTCGCCAGCTTCCCGAACGGCAGCTTCCAGGACCGCGGCAGTTTGCGCTATCGCCTTGCCGTCAGAGCCCTGCAACTGTCAATCCCTCAATGCGCACGGTCGGCGAATTCGTGCCGTAACGGAATTCAAGATCGCTGGCGGGCTCCAGCGCACGAAACATGTCGACTAGATTGCCCGCGATCGTTACCTCGCTCACCGGATAGGTGCGGCGGCCGTTCTCAATCCAAAATCCCGAGGCCCCGCGGCTATAGTCGCCTGTCACTTGATTGACACCCATACCGATCAGTTCGGTCACATAAAAACCGTCCGTAATATCGGCAATCAATGCCTCAGCTGAAACCGAACCCGCCCCCAGATGCAAGTTCGTCGGACCGGGCGACGGCGACGAGGAAACGCCGCGCTGGGCATGTCCAGTCGTGGCAAGATTGAGTTCTCGAGCTGTCGTGCAATCCAGCAGCCAGGTTTTGAGCACTCCATCCTCAATGATCGCCATGGGCCGTGCCGCAACGCCTTCACCGTCAAACGGCCGAGAGCGCAACCCGCGCATGCGCAATGGGTCGTCGACAATGCGAATGCCAGGCTTGAACAGGCGCTCACCCAACATGTCGCGCAGAAAGCTTGTCTTGCGCGCCACCGCGCTGCCATTGATGGCCGACGCGAGGTGACCCACCAGGCCGCCCGCTATCCGGCGGTCGAACACGACCGGCACCTTCTTGGTCGATACCTTGCGTGGATTAAGGCGTGCGACCGCGCGCTCGCCGGCGTTGCGGCCAATTCGCTCAGGCGGGTCAAGATCGGCGGCATGGAGCGCCGACGAAGAGTCGTCGTCGCGTTCCATGGCGGTCCCCTCACCCGCAATGGCAGACATCGAAACACCATGGCGTGACGCCAGGTAGGAACCAATGAAGCCGTGACTTGTTGCCAGCACCATGCCGCCGATTCCTGCCGACGCCGAAGCTCCCTCGGACTTGGTAACTCCCTTGACGGCAAGCCCCGCTGCTTCCGCCTGCTTGGCACGTTCCTCCAGCATCGCAACTGTTGGAAGTTCGCGATCGACGAGATCGAGGTCGGGTCGTTCGGTTGCGAGCAAGGTGCGATCCGCGAGGCCCGCGAAGCGATCCTCCGGCGCGACCTTTGCCATCGCAACCGCGCGCTCGGCCAGCAGGCTTGCATCGGCCTTGAGGTCATTGGTCGAGACCACAGCCTGACGCTGACCGACAAGCACACGCAGGCCGACGTCATCGCCTTCGGATCGCTCCGAGGATTCAACCGCACCTTCCCGCACTTCGACCGATAGCGACATCGAACGCACCGCGATGGCGTCTGCGGCATCCGCACCCGCACGCCGTGCCGCCTGAACCAGGCGTTCGGCAAGGTCCATCAGGGCAGATTGATCGAGAAGCGACGTCATCCGGGAAAATCCTGCGTTTGGGTACGTGAGTGTTGGATACCTGAGCGTTGGATATCGTCAACGTCTGCATTAGGACCAAATTGACGTAACGCGGCAAGGTCCCGTCAAGCATGTCGAGATGCAATACGATGCATACCCCGAATTAACCAGTAACTTTAAGCAAATTCGGAACCGTTTAGGCCATGATTGCGCAACGACCGGGGAAAAACATCCGGCGGGATCGACGCAGCTTCAGGAAAACGGGAAATCCAATTCCCAACTGAAATTGCGACAGGAACAACAAGCCTGAAGAACAAAAAGCCAAGCGTTTTCGGATTCAAAAAATTCTGGAAATGCACTGGCGGCTGGGGAACCCCGGCAGGGAGCGTTGGCGTGAGGCGTCAAACAAATCCAGGCAGGCTTTTGCCTGCCGGGTCGAGCCGTGACGAACGGCTCGACCCTTTCACTTTACCGGTCCGTTTCACGGCCCCCGACAAGACGGCGGATGGAAACGTGCGCCATGTCGAATTGTCGCGCGAACTGGCCATCGTGCGCCGTGCCGTTGCGGGCATCAAGATGGCCGTCCAGCTGCCAATTGCGACCTTTCGGGGTGTCGCGCTACGGATGGAGCCACCCTCCGATCACGATGGCGGCGCGGTCGCAATCGTGCTCGAGCATCACGATCCCGCGCTGTCGCTGACCCTCTTTCGGGCCGGCGACAGCACGGACGTTATTGCGGAATGGCAATCCTGGGCCCGCGTGCTTGCGGTGCCGCTACTGGTTGCCGAATCCGATGGCGACTTGCGCGAGCCCTTCAAGCACGTCGGTTCGCTGCAAGTCGGGACCCCGAGTTCGCGGCGCCGCCGGCGCTCCGCCATAAGGTCGCGGCGCCCGACGATCTTTCTGCGCCGCAAGCCAGGTTGGTCGATCGTCGACGCAGCCATCCACCGGGACGAACGCGAGATCATCGCCAGAAATTGATTCCACTTGATCAATTGATGATCAGTGCTTGAGCCACGCATCGAGCGCCAGTGCCGCGAACAAGATCAGTCCCGCATCGCGGTTCGATTTGAAGACGCCCAAGCAATTTGCCGAATCCGCAATATCGAGCCGTTTGATCTGCCAGGCGAGGTGAGCCGCAAAGGCGAGAAGCCCGATCGCAAATGCGAGGCCCGCACCTGCGGCCAAGCCCGCCAGCGCAATGAGCCCCACCGCCAGCGCGTAGAACAAGATCAACATCGGCTTGGTGCGCGCGCCGAACAACAGCGCCGTCGACTTGATGCCGATCAGCGCGTCGTCTTCACGGTCCTGATGGGCATAGATGGTGTCATAGCCGATCACCCAGCTGATCGAACCCGCATAAAGGAGAAAAGCCGGCCAATCGAGCCGGCCGAAAGCGCCGGCCCATCCCATCAGGGCGCCCCAGGAAAACGCGAGACCGAGCACGATCTGCGGCCAATAAGTAAACCGCTTCATGAAGGGATAGACCGCCACAATCGCGAGCGAGGCGATCCCGGTCCCGATGGCGAATGGATTGAATTGCAGGAGCACTGCGAGACCGACCAGCGCCTGCACCGCGAGGAACACAACCGCCGCCACAACACTGACCTGTCCCGAGGGAATCGGACGCGAACGCGTGCGCTCGACTTTGGCGTCGAGATCGCGATCCACGATGTCATTCCAGGTGCAACCAGCGCCACGCATCGCGAATGCGCCGACAAAAAACAAAAGCACGTGCTGGAAATCTACCGACCGGCCGGATTGCACCGCCGCCAACGCCGACGACCACCAGCAGGGCAGAAGCAACAGCCAGGAGCCGATCGGGCGGTCAAGGCGGGCAAGCCGCAGATAGGGCCGCACCGGGGAAGGCGCCCATCGATCGACCCAATTGCCCGTCGAATCGGCGACGCGGCCGATGGCTTGGCTCATCGCGACAAGATGTTCCCGTTCAGCGTGTCAAAGGTGGGCATCCCGCAGCCGTTTGATCAACCCGCTCAAAACATTTTGACAGGATGTTTCCGTTCAGCGTGTCGAAAGCGCCGCCCGGCTTGGTTTGTGCTTCGGGCACACCGTTGTTGATGCCCAGCGCTTCGCTCAAGCTCGGCTGGAGCGCAGGGCCCCGTTCAGCCGCATCACATACCTGCTTGGCGATCTGCTGGGCTTTGGCATGGCCAGCCTTCATTTGCTTGGGCATTTCGGGCGGAACGCCGCACAGCTGGGCATTGGTTTCGATGCCCTTGATCATCTTGGCCTCGGTGGCCAAAAAGGTCTTGAAAAGCTTGCAGGCCACATCGGGTCCTTGCTTTTTATCGCTGGCTTTCTGGATCGCAGTGGCATTCTTTTGCGTCTCGTCACGCATGACCAGCAACTGCTGGCAGGCCGGCGGCGGCCCGGCCGGCGGGCCCCCAAAACCCATTCCTGGCCCGCCCATGCCCGGCATACCGGGCATTCCCCCGAACTGCGCCAGGACTGAGTTCGGCATTGCGGCCAGAATGGCCAGAAGCGCAAGGGCGCGGTAGACCGACATGTATCTCCTCCCCGGTAACGCCAAATGTCTGCGAACCAAGAATCGCCCCTAAATATTATCAATCCTTAAATCGGGCGATAACACGGCATCTGATTATTATGGCACCATTCGCCGCAAAGAAAGCTCCCAAGGACATGCCGGCCTACGACTTCCGCACTCCAAGGCTCTATCTCGACGCGCCCCTCCAGGCAGGGGCAACCGTTGCGCTCGGCACCGGCCAAGTCAACTACCTGCAGAATGTGCTGCGTCTGCGACCCGGTGCCGGGGTGTTGATCTTCAACGGGCGCGACGGGGAATGGCTTGGCGCCCTCGCGGAAGCCGGAAAACGCAAGCTTTCCGTGACGATCCAGGAATGCGTGCGCCAGCAGGTCGTGGGCGCGAACGTGCACTACCTGTTCGCCCCGCTCAAGCATGCGCGCCTCGACTATGTGGTTCAGAAAGCTGTGGAACTTGGCGTTTCCCGCTTGCAGCCGGTGTCGACTCGCCACACTCAAGCTGCGCGCGTGAACCTCGACCGCATGGAGGCCAATGTGATCGAAGCCGCCGAGCAGTGCGGCATCCTGACGCTACCGGATGTCGCTGCACCGATCACTCTCGACCAGATGATTGCAGCACGTGAGCCCGAGCGCCTGCTCGTATTCTGTGACGAAGACGCCCCCGTGCAGGACCCGGTGGCGGCGCTCACGGCCGCGCGGAGTTCCTGTGGACAACCGCTCTCCGTGCTGATCGGGCCCGAGGGCGGATTCGCGGAAGATGAACGCGCCCTGCTGATGCGGCAGCCGAATATCGTACGGCTGGCGCTAGGTCCCCGCATCCTCCGCGCCGATACGGCGGCGGTGGCAGCCCTGGCGCTGGTTGGGGCGGTGCTGGGCGATTGGAAGTAGGTGAGCGACCCGACATTCACCTCATATGGGCTATTTTTGAGACGCCTCGGCGAATGTCATCGCAATCCTCATGAACCCATGCTAGTGCCCCGATTTCCACTGGATCGAAACCATTTATGGCCGTTGCGCCAAAGACTTGTTCACATGTCGAAACCCGTCCCCACCGCAAAGTCCGACACTCGAGCCGAGGCGCTTATCGCCTCCTTCGAGCATGCCGGCTATCTGCGGGTGACGCCGGCGCTGCTGCAACCCGCGGAGCCGTTCCTCGACCTGTCCGGCGAGAACATCCGCAAGCGCATGTTCCTCACCACCGACCCGCAGGGCCGTGAACTTTGTCTCCGCCCCGATCTGACCATTCCGGTGTCGCGTGACTACCTCGCCTCCCCGATGGCGCGTCAGCCACAGGGCTTCTGCTATCTCGGCACGATTTTTCGCGACCGCCGCGAGGAGCCCGCGGAATTTCTTCAGGCCGGCATCGAATCCTTCGCCCGCACCGATAAAGCCGCCGCCGATGCCGACATGGTCGCTCTCGGCCTCAAGGCGACCGCGCACTACGGCGTCACAGCGCCCGATATCCGCATGGGCGACGTCAGTCTGTTCAGCGCGCTGGTCGCAGGCCTTGACCTCGCGCCGGCCTGGCGGCGGCGGCTGATCAAGGATTTCAATCGCAAGTCTTCGCTTGCGCATGACCTCGAACAGCTCAATCACTCTTCCGCGCGCGCTGAATATCAGGGCGTGTTGGCAGCACTTGCGAATTCCGATCCGAAGGCCGCCCATGCGCTCGTGACCGATCTCTTGTCGATCGCGGGCATTTCCGCTGTCGGCGGGCGCTCGGTCGGTGAGATCGCCGACCGCTTTCTCGAACAGGCAACGTTGGGCGGAGAGACGACCTTGCCGCAAGAGAAGCGCAAATTGATCGAACGCTTTCTCGCCATCGCGGGCGACCCGCATGGCGCCACGGCAGCGCTGCACAAATTCGCAAAGGAAACTGCGCTCAAGCTCGATCCTGCAATTGATTTGTTGACACAACGCACGAGCTTGCTGGCCGCGCGTGGTGTCGATGTCACGCGCATCCATTTTTCCACCGCGTTCGGCCGCGGGCTCGACTATTACACCGGCATGGTCTTCGAAATTCACGACCCCGAAGACCACGCCAATGGCGAGCTTGTCGCCGGCGGACGCTATGACGGGTTGCTGACGCGGCTTGGATCGCCGGTACCGATCCCGGCCGTCGGTTTTGCGGTGTGGATCGAACGACTGGCTGACTGTGGACAAGGGCCCGCCTATGGAGGCGTTCCATGAGTGCGCCTCATGCAAGCGCCCCCTTCGTGATTGCGGTTCCGGCCAAGGGCCGGTTGCAGGAGAACGCGCACGCTTATTTTGCGCGCGCGGGTCTTGAGCTTGTGAAGCCGCGCGGCGCCCGCGACTATCGCGGCGCCATTCTGGATCTGCCTGGTGTCGAAGTGGCCTATCTGTCAGCAAGCGAAATCACCGAACTCTTGGGGCAGGGCCAGGTCCATCTCGGCATCACGGGCGAAGACCTCGTGCGCGAACTGATCGCCGACGCCGACACCAAAGTGACCCTTATCGAAGCGCTCGGCTTCGGCCATGCCAATGTGGTCGTGGCCGTGCCGCAGGCCTGGATCGACGTCCAAGGCATGGCCGACCTCGACGATGTCGCGACTGCGTTTCGCATGAAGCACGATCGCAAGATGCGGGTCGCCACCAAATACGTGAATCTCACGCGCAAGTTTTTTTCGGATCACGGCATCACCGACTACCGCATCGTGGAAAGCACCGGCGCGACCGAAGGCGCACCTGCCGCCGGCACGGCCGAACTCATTGTCGACATCACCAGCAGCGGGGCGACACTCGCCGCCAATGCGCTCAAGGTCATCGACGACGGCATCATGCTGCGCTCGCAAGCCAACCTGGTCGCAGCCCGCACCGCAAAATGGGGCGACAACGAGCGCGCCATCGCGCGCATCCTGTTCGACCGGCTGGCCGCCGAAACCCGCGCCCGCGCGTTTCGCGAAGTGCGCACGCGTTTTGCCGCTTGCAGCGACGCTTTGCTGGCCGAGGCCCGCGAACGCTTTGGCGTCGCCGCCCCGTTCGGCGGCCCGACATCCTCGGGCATGCTCACCCTGCACTGCCCGCCCGGGCGCGTGCACGCGCTCGCCACATACCTGCGCAACCGCGGCGCCGAAACCGTCACCGTCACCGATTTGAACTACGTGTTCACGCGCGACAATTCGCTTTTTGCCAGGCTTGAGAAGAGTCTGGCAGCGAATGGTAGGGTGGGTTAGCGCGGGCACAGTGCATCGGTCTAGGCGCGCGCTCGGCCCGCGCGTAACCCACCACCAACCCATGTTTCGGCGCATCTGTCTGAAACGAAACAAAAATCTCCCATTGGTTTCGAACTTGAAAAATGACGCGTTATTTCTGGCGTCATATCGGCTCATTGAAATATCACGATAATTCCCAATTGGCTTCGTTCCGTAAACGCTCTTCGCAAGTCGAACCACACTCGGCGCTTGATCACGCGAGACGCAACGTCGCTGTCCGGCCGAGCAACTTCTTTCGAGGGATTCAACTGAAATTTCACAAATATTCATCATTGGCTTCGTTTTGGCCAAAAACAATCGGTTCGCAAGCTGCGCAACTCTCAGCTCTCGCTGGCGCAAGGCGAAGGGTCCTTGCCCGGATGGCTTATGCGGTTCGTCGCTTGCTGTCGAAAATATTCCAGCGTCCTTCATTGCCTTTGCTCCGTCAACAATTTGCTACCAGAATCCAACGGCGCCCGAGGCCACACGGCTCGATAGCGGCACGCAAAACACCGATACGGAATCCACACCCGAACTAATCTTGCATTCAAGACCAACGGGTCTGCTCTTCATCAATCGAACAGCAAAAATAAAGACACCGTACAATCAAATGATCAAGAGAAAGAATTGTGCGATCCTGTGCGATTCTGTGCGATTCAGTTCATGGCCGGCGTCATCCCGGGGTTCGAACCTGCCTTGACGGAATAGAATCATGGAGCGGACTTTCCCAAGACATTGTGGCTCGGCGTAAAAGGTTCCGCTTCGGTGAAGATGAGACGCCGGCGAAAGGCGAGCGGGCTCTCGGCAATCAACAGCGCCTTGAAGCCTTCGAGCGGACTGGGACCAAATGCAAGACCGAAGGATGTAGCGGCTACCCCATCAAAGCTTGCATGGTCCCCCGAACTGGACCACTCCAGCTTGGTGGTGATTGGCCTGAGGTTTCTATTCGAGGCAGCGAGTCCTTGAATTTGCCAGGACGATTGAAGCACTCGCTTCGTGTCCGAACCTGTGGGCCAAGAAAGGTGAGATCCCTTACGTCGAGATTTTGCATTGGCAACGCTTGGAAGAGTTGAGGATGCATTTGGTATCCTGTGGGTCGGCCGCCCAGGGGACGGTTGGTAAACCGTATGTCGGGACGGAGTGCTGAAAGTGCCGCAATGGATGCGCACGGACTGTGACGTACGATTGCCTTGGACCCGGGGGTGTGAATGTAGGTACAAAGCCGCGGGCAGAAAAGAATCCAATCGTTTCAGATGCGTAATGCGGACTCCCTCTCCGCCCACTGCTGCGGCGGTCGGATTCCTGCCCGGCACCTGCCCCACCGATGTGTTTCAGTTAGCTTCTCGTTCAAGATACAGCGGACGTGAAGGTACTGGCGCCGAACGTTGCTGCAAGCGCCCGGCGATGCGGATTGGGATTAGGCTTCAGGCCTATCACAATCCCGGTGACCGCGGTCAGGAAAATTGAAAAGCTCACTTCTTTCCTTTGGGCGCCGGTTTTTTCTTGTCCGCCGTCTAAGTCAGAGCAGATGCCGAAGGAGTCTTGATCTGCTTGTTTGTGAAGATCGAATTGCTCTTTGTTGGGATGGACTTCGAAAATGACCGAGAACATCTTCGCCCCCCTATTTTCTGAGATTGCCCGGGAAAGGGTGATGCCCCCTGCCGCGATCCAGGCCCGACCAAAGGCCCGAAGATTAGACTTGCGACAGGCATACCGCATGTCGCTTAGCAAAGTGCCCTATCGATAGATAGACTGATAAAGATTGTTTTTCGTGTCGGCAGGCTCTACCTATCGAGAGGTAGCTAAGGGAGCAGACCCAACATGAGCGATGTCGCTGCCGCCATCATGGACGCCGCCGAGCGGCGAATGCGGAGAGGCGGCTTCAACGGCTTCAGCTTTCGCGAGATTGCCGCTGATGTGGGCGTCAAGAGCTCTAGCGTCCACTACCACTTCCCGACGAAGGAGGACCTCGCCGCCGCCGTCATAAAGCGTTACACCACAGAGACGGCGGACTTGATCGAGCAGGAACTCGAGAAGGATCCCAATCCGGTC
>Ga0209488_10001426_pt1 | contig 20431 bp, 20 predicted proteins | sample Rivendell_Oct201_8_FD_188349 | JGI IMG/M metagenome (GOLD analysis project Ga0209488, IMG submission 188349) | Vadose zone soil microbial communities from the Eel River Critical Zone Observatory, Northern California, USA -... | ecosystem: Environmental > Terrestrial > Soil > Vadose zone >...
GCCGACGCGTACGAGACCGCCTTTCACGCCGACGAGGCGCTCGTCAACATCCTGCCGGCCCACGTCTTCCCGCGCGCGACGGAGCACATCCCGGAGATGATCGAGCTGGCCGAACGGCTGGTCGATGCCGGACACGCCTACGTGAGCGAGCACGGGAACATCTACTACTCGGTGGCGTCGTTCGCCGACTACGGCCAGCTCTCCGGCAACTCACTCAACGAGCTCCGGGCCGGGCATCGCGGGCACGTCGACCACGACAAGCACGACCCCGCGGACTTCGCCCTGTGGAAGGCTGCCGGCGAGGGGCGGATGCTCAAATGGCCGACGCCGCGCTGGAGCGACGGCTTCCCGGGCTGGCATCTCGAATGCTCGGCGATGGCGCTCCGGCACCTGGGTCCGCGGTTCGACATCCACACCGGTGGGATCGACAACGTCTTCCCTCACCACGAGGACGAGATCGCCCAGTCGGCACCGCTTGTCGGCGGGCCGCCGGCCCGGCTGTGGGTCCACGGGGCGTTCCTCCAGGTCGGCGGCCAGAAGATGGCGAAGTCGGCGGGCAACATCGAGCGGGTCTCGGAGCTCCCTGATCGCGGGATCGATCCCCTCGCCTTCCGCTATCTCTGCCTCACCTCGCGCTACCGCCACAAGCTCGAGTACACGGCCGCCTCGCTCGCGGCCGCCGCGGCCGGGCTCGAGTCCTTGCGGGCCGGCCTGCGAGCCCTCGGCCCACCGCCGGTCGACGGGCCGTGGCGCGCTCCCGTCGTCATCCGGGCAGGCCGGGCACCCGACCGGCCGGTCGGGACGGTGGAGGGTCTCGCGGGCCATGGAGGCTCAGCCGGCGATCCGGCGGCGAGCGAGCAGCTGTCGGATCGCGCCACATCACCGGCGGCACCCTTGTCGGCGGCGGGTCGCGAACTCCACGATCGATTTGTTGCGGCCATCGACGACGACCTCGACATGCCGACGGCGCTTGCGGTCACTCGAGAGGTGCTCCGAGCACCGCTGGGCGAGGACGAACGGCGCTGGCTGATCCTCGACGCCGACGCCGTCCTGGGGCTCGATCTCGATCGCGTCTGGGAGAGCGGCCCGTCAGCGGTCGCCCCGGGCGATGTCGAGGCCCTCCTCGCCGATCGGACAGCCGCCCGTGCCGCAGGTGACTACGGTCGCGCGGATTCGATTCGCGCCGACCTTGCCGACCGCGGCTGGGAGATCGTCGATGAGCCGGGTCGATCGACCCTGCGGCCGATCAATCGGAGGTGATTGCTGGCCTGGCGAGGTCGAGGCGCCAGCCGAAGCGGTCGATGATCCGGTAGAAGTTGCGCTTGCTCAGGCGCTCGCGTTCGGCCTGAGGCACCGACGCCCAGCCGCGATGCTCGTGGCGGATCGCCGGCAGGTCGACGGCCACCGCCCGACGGGGTGGCCGATCCTCGCCTTCGTCGCGGAGGACGAGGCTCCACCAGATATCGAGGTTGCGATAGAACCGGAAATGCTCGTCGAGCGGGCCACGAGCCGCGGCGTCCTCGCGCCGGAACGCCATGGCATAGCCTTCGATGGCGTCCACGTCTCCAGCCGGCGCATCCCGGAACTGCCGCAGGTTGTCGGAGACAACGCCCCAGCCACCGGCAACACCGACGGTCGGGTCTTCGAGGGCGCCCACGAGCGGGCCGACGACGTCGCCGGTCGGCTCGACGCTCGTGTCCAGGACGATCACGACGGGTCCCATCGCCCGGCGAAATCCGGCGTTCAGGGCGGCGGCCTGGCCGAGGCGCTCGGCGGTCCGGACGATCTCGATCACCGGTTTGCCGCCTGCCATGTCACCGCCCGACGCGGGCCCAGCTGCCGCCACAAGAGCGGCCTCATGCTCCGCGGACGGACCGTCGGCCACGACGACAATCGATACCCCCTCGGGCGAATGGGACGCAAGGCCGGCGATGGCCCGGTCGACGTCGGCCGGCCAGTCGGTCGCCACGAGGAGAACGGTCGCCAGGCCGCTGCTCGGCTCATCGAGCCGCGATGAGACGTCCCGGCTCGAGCCGTATCGGACGACACCACCCGTCTCCTCGACCGTCGGCGCAGCCGCCGGGGCGAGCGCGAAGTCCGTCCCGCGGTCGACGATCTTCCAGCCAGCCGCTTCGATCACCTCTCTGAGTCGATCGGCTTCCTGCCAATCCCGCTCCCGCCGCGCCCGGGCGCGGTCGTGCGCCGCGGTCAGGATCTCGTCGGGGATCTTGCGGCGGCTGGCGGTCATGGTCGGAGAATAGCCCGGCGAGCGCGGAATGCTCCCCGCCGCTCCCGGCCCGTCCGGCGCCATGCTCCCCGGCTCTCCCGGCCCGTCCGGCGCAGTGCTCCCGTCCGAAACGCGCAGCGGGCCAAGATCCTCCGAAATCGTACGCGGCGGGAAATCACTTCCATCCGAGGCGTCCGTCCGCTTTCGGATGCCGCTTTCGGATGCCGCTTTCGGACGATCGGGGTGAAATGGACATGACTGTGGCGGGCGTTCGGAACCGGACTACTTTTGCAGGAGACGGCCGAGGTGAGGACGAGCGGCCGAAGCTACAGGCGGAAGCGTGGCGCGCCGGACGAGCGGCGCGCGTGCGGTCGGCGGTGGACGCCCAGGCGCGGGCGCGTGGCCCGCCCGACGGGCGGGCGGCCGGCGGCGCCAGACGCCACGGCATACGGAGAGCCGGCCAGCCCATGCGGGCGACCGGCTCTCGGGTGAGGTCGAAACGAACGAACCCAGGCGAGGATCGATATCGGCGGCCGAGCGTTATCGCTCAACCGCGACTAACACTGGGGGCGCGGACGGCGTTTCGCGTGACTGCGCGGAACGTCGCCGACCTGTCTAGGCGGAGCCGACGAGCGTCCTGATCTCCGCCTCGACGCGCGACTCGGGCTGACCCGTCTTCTGGCTGATCGTGCTGATCAACCAGTCCGGATCGTTCCGGCCCGTGTCGAGATCCTGGTCGGTCACGCCGCTGAACTTCGTCTTCAGCTGCGGCTTGACCTGCTGGAACTTGGTCTGGAGCTTCTGGCGGGTCTGCGGATCGAGCATGGAAACCTCCTTATGCTCTGACCGCTCACCGGGCCATATGCCCCGACCTCACTCGCCACCATTTAACCCGACTCGGCGTCAGGATCGGGTTTCAGGGACGTTGGATGGGGTTTCAGAAGCATTACGGGGGCATAACGGCGGAGACGGCCGATGCCACGTGACCGGCCACGGCTACGGCGCGGGAAAACCCTCTCCCGTACCCCTTGCGTGGCATGGCAACATCTGTGCCAGCGGCCGCCGTCACCGCCGCCATGTCGAGATCGAGGCCCGCCGTGACCGACGACGAGTTCGCCGCCCTGAACACGACCGAACGGGACTTCGCCATTCGCTGGGTCCGGATGACCGGGGAAGAGCAGGACTGGTTCTGCCGCAACCTGCTGGCAGCGATCGAGGTCCTCCAGCGTCTCGGGGCGCTGGAACCGCCGCAGGCCGCCGACGGAATGGTGCCCGGCTTCCCCAGCTGAGACGCTGCTCGCTCGCTCGCCGTCCGCAGCCGGTCCAAGCCCCTCCCGCGCGGCTCCCGGGCTACCATGGCGCCACTTCCCGCTCCCTCGCGCCCGCCCGGAGGTCACAGTGCCCGACGACGTCAACGCCCTGGCCGACCGTTACCACGAGTTCCGCCTCCGGACCAACCCGACCTGGGCCCATCTCCAGGGCGACTACCGCTTCGCCGGTCAGTTCGAGCAGGTCGGCCGCGCGGCCGAGGACCTCGACATCGCCGCGCAGCGCGACTTCGCGGCGGAGGCCGAGGCGATCCCGGTCGAGGGACTCGGACCGGACGACCGAATCACCCGCGAGATGATCGCCTGGGACGCGACGATCGGCGCCGACATCCTGTCGTCGCGTCTCGAGGAGTTCTCCGTCGATCCGATCTTCGGGCCGCAGACAATGCTCGCGGTTCGCATCCCGAAGCTGACCCTGCCGACGGCGGAGGTCGCCGAGGCCATGGTCGGCAAGGTGCACGGGATCGCGACTCACTTCACCGACCTAGCTGACCGGCACCGCGACGGCGTCGACCACGCCCGGACGCCGGCCGACTTTGCGGTCCGTCAGACGATCGACCAGGTCGACGCCTGGCTGGCGATTCCGGTCACCGACGATCCGCTCCTCGCGACCGCCGAGCCACAGGGCGTGGCGGACCGCGACGCCTGGCAAGGGCGCCTCCGCGAGGCGATCGCGAGCCAGGTCCGGCCGGCCCTGACGACCTACCGCGACACCCTCCGCGACGACGTCCTGCCGAAGGCTCGGCCGGATGAGCATTGCGGGCTGACCTGGCTGGCCGATGGCGCCGAAGCCTACGAGCGACTGATCCGGTTCTACACGACCGTGCCGCTGACGGCCCGGGAGATCCACGACATCGGTCTCCAGCAGGTCGAGTCGCTGGCGGCGGAGTACCGGGCGCTCGGCCCGGAGGTTGTCGGATCGGCCGACCTCGAGCGGATCTTCGAAGGGCTGCGCTCGGATCCGGCCCTCCACCATACGAACGCGGCGGAGATCGTCGCCGCGTCGAAGACCGCGATGGCCAAGGCGCGGGCCGCCATGGGCGACTGGTTCGGGATCGTGCCGAAGGCCGATTGCGATGTCGAGGCCACGTCGAGCGGCGCGATCGCCTTCTACTTCCCGCCGGCCAAGGACGGCAGCCGCGGCGGCGTCTTCTTCATGAACACGTCCGATCCGACCGGCTGGGGCCGCTACGACATCGAATCGACCTCCTACCACGAGGGCATCCCGGGCCATCACCTCCAGCTGTCCATCTCGGGCGAGCTCGAATCGATCCCGGAGTTCCGCAAGCGCGCCTTCATCGCCGCGTACGGCGAGGGCTGGGGTCTCTACACGGAACGACTGGCCGACGAGATGGGCCTCTACTCGAGCCCGCTCGACCGGATGGGGATGCTGTCGGCCGATTCGATGCGGGCCTGCCGTCTCGTCGTCGATACCGGCATGCACGCCCTCGGCTGGAGCCGCCGCCAGGCGATCGACTACATGCTCGCCAACTCGCCGATGCGGAAGAGCCACGTCACCGCCGAGATCGACCGTTACGCGGTGACCCCAGGGCAGGCCCTCGCCTACATGATCGGCCGCCTCGAGATCCAGAAAATCCGACGGAAGGCCGAGGCAGCCCTCGGCGATCGGTTCGACATCCGCGCGTTCCACGACGCCGTCCTCGGCTCGGGGCCGATGCCGCTCCCGGTTCTCGACCGCCACGTCCGCGAGACCCTCACGCCGGCCGCGTAGATCGGATGGACGCCGCTCTCCGAGATCCAGCCGACATCCTGGATCGAACCGGCTACGAGCTCGAGGTCGAGGACGCCTTCGAGGGACCGACTCTCAACGCTCGCTTGTGGTTGCCGTTCTATCTTCCGCACTGGAGTTCGCGGGCGGCCTCAGCGGCGCATTACGAGGTCGGCGGCAGAAGTCTCCGCCTGCGGATCGATGCCGACCAGGAGCCGTGGTGTCCGGAATTTGACGGCGACACCCGCGTGTCGTCGCTCCAGACAGGGCTGTTCGCCGGACCTGTCGGCAGCCCGGTCGGCCAGCATCGCTTCCGTGACGGTCTCGTCGTCAGGGAGGCCCAACCCACCGTTGCGCTCTACGTCCCGCTGTACGGCCTGTTCGAGCTCCGGGCGCGGGCGCTCGACGACCCGAGCGCGATGGTCGCGCTGTGGATGATCGGCTTCGAGGACGAGCCGGCGCGCTCTGCCGAGATCTGCATCTGCGAGATCTTCGGGCGTGACGTCGGCCCCGAACAGAGCCGGATCGGCATGGGCGTTCATCCGTTCGGTGACCCGGCGATCACCGACGAGTTCGCCGCCCAAACGCTGCCGATCGACGCTCGCGAGTCGCATGTCTACGCGGCCGAATGGACGCCTGACTTAGTCGCCTTCTACGTTGACGGGCGCCTGATCAAGGTCGTTCGACAATCGCCGTCGTACCCGATGCAGTTCATGTTGAACATCTACGGCGATCGGGGGGCGCCGGAGTTCATCGTCGAGCGGTTCCGCGGCTACCGACCCGTCACTGGCCCGGCGGCGCGCGAGAGCGCGTACGCCTATTGAGCCGGCGGGTTGTAGGTCACCCGGATCTCCCGCTCGGTGGAATGGTCGTCACCGATCCGGAATTTGAGCTTGTTCTCGCCGTTGTCGAGGCCGACGCTGATCGCCCAGTGGCCCGTGCCGTCGACCATGGCGTGCTGGTCGAGGCCGAAGCTGATGTCGCGGGTGATCGTCAGGCCCGGTGGCGCGATGCCGATCACGGTGATGTCCTTGGTGGCGACGACCTGACCATCGCGGGGACTCTCGATCGTCAGGCCCACGATCAGCGCCGAGGGTGCGGCCGCCGAAGCATCCGGGAGCACCCCGCCACCTGGCGCCGCGCCGGGCGCGCCGCCGGCTTGGGGCCGGGTCAAGAGGTCGAAGATGACGAGCGCCGCGACCACGATCACCGCGCTCCACAGCTTGGCGTTGCCGCCAAGCCCGCGCTCGAGGGAGCGAGGCAACGCTGACAGGGCCGCGCCGACGGGCTGCGTGGCGGTCGCGAGAGGCGCCTGGAGTCCGTCGGAACCGGCGCGCGAGCGTCCGGGGGCTTGTTCCTGGCCGTCGACGGGCGGGTCGGCGCGATCGCCGGCCTCGTCGTTGTTGAGGCCGCACCTGGGACAGAACGACAGGCCCGCCACGAGGGCTGTCCCACATCGAAGACAGGAGCGAGGTTTCTGATCGGTCATCAACGCGTCCGTCACGGTCGGCCAGTGATCACGGTCTGGCGCCCGCTTCGGATGGTACATGGCGGGATGACGCGCACCAATGGCCGGTGCCTGACACGTCGGCGATTGAACGAAATTCTCCAGGTCGCGCCCAAACAGTTCGATGAAGAGACATGTCGGCATTGTTCTCGTCGTTTCGCTCGTATTCGGGTGCGGGAACCGGACCGCCACACCGGCCAATGGAGAGAGCCTGGCGCGTGCCGTCCTGACCGCCCAGACCATCGAACAAAGCGGTGCGGCAGACTCGGCGGCCGCCGCGCCAACGCTCGCAGAGATGATCGGTCAGAAGCTCGTCGTTCGGATGGACGGCGCCACGCCGAGCGCCGACCTGCTCGGTCGAATCAGGCGAGGCGAAGTCGGTGGGATCATCCTTTTTGGCCCCAACGTCACCACGCCAACAGCGCTGATCGCGCTCACGGGGGAGCTGCGGGCCGCCGCGGCGAGCGGTGGCCAGCCTCGACTCCTCGTCGCCGTCGACCAGGAGGGTGGGCCGATCAAGCGAATCCCCTGGGCCCCGCCGACGATCTCGGCCCCGCAGATTGGTCGGCTCGGGAGTGCGTCGGTCGCACGTGCGCAGGGCGCGAGCACGGCGGCTGCCCTCCATGGCCTCGGCATCGACGTCGACCTTGCCCCGGTCGCCGACGTTCCGGCTTCCACCGCGTCGTTCATGTATCGGGCCGGCCGAACCTTCTCGTTCAGCGCCACGCGCACGGCTCTCATGGCGGACGCGTTCGCCTCCGGGCTCGAGTCGAAGGGCGTCGCACCTGCGATGAAGCACTTCCCGGGCATCGGCTTCGCGACGTGGAATACCGACGCCTACGTGGTGACCATCAGGGCCTCACGAGCTGCGCTCGCGCCCGGGCTGCTCCCGTACCGAATCGCGATCAGGCATGCCATCCCGCTGATCATGCTATCGAACGCCACGTACCCGGCCTACGACCCTCGCAATGCGGCCGGCTGGTCGCACGCGATCGGTGTCACGCTGCTCCGCCACGACCTCGGCTTCAGCGGAGTGACGATCACCGACTCGCTCGACGGGACGGCCAAGGCCCGCGGCCTGTGGACGAGGGTGCTCGCCGTCAGCGCGGCGAGAGCGGGCACGGACATGATCCTGACGACCGGCTCGGAGGCCTCGACCCGCGGCGTCTACGCGACGCTGCTCCGCCAGGCCGAATTGGGCTCGATTCCTCTCGCAACGCTGCGAACCTCGTACGACCGGATCCTGGCCCTGAAGGCGGGTCTCTGAGGCTCGACGGCTCAACGCCGCCGACCGTCAGCGGGCGGGCACCAACTCCTTGAGTGGCAGGCGACGGAGGGCGGCCCGCTCGATCCAGGCCGGTGCCGGCTCGGCGATCACGCCGCGCCGACGGGCCGAGAATCGACACTCCTGGCACCACCAGCGGCGCTCGACATCGTCACCCGTCTGGATTTCGTAGAGCCGCAGGTCCGAGGACCGTCCACAGCCGGCGCAACACATGGGGGAACGTCGCTCCTGCCGATGTTTGCGCGCTCGCCCCGGTGCGTCCGCGCACCATAGTGGTGGCCCAGCGAAGATGTCAAGAGGCCCGCGGACGGGTGGCAGCCTCCGACATTTGCGTGGCGCCGGACACGTTGTGCTCGGCGCCACGACCGTGCTTACTTGAACGTGAACCGTCGACTGGCTTCCGAAGCGATTGGCAGCTTCGGCTTGTAGACCGCGTTGTTGCTCGCGGACATGACCTTCGTGTCGAACGCCATCTGCACCACCATCGTGGCGAATGCCTTTGACATGAACGTGAGCACCACCGGATCGTTGTTGTTGAGGTTGTCGCACCAGCGGAACGGGTTGTCGACACAACCACCATCGAAGCTTGGGACGTTGCCTTCGAAGTTGCCCACGTAACCGCCGAACAGGTCGACTTCCCCCTGGGTCTTGCAGCAGTCCTGGCCGGTCAGCAGACCGCTGGCAGGGATGCCGGCGAAGTTGAAATTGATCGCATCCGTGCCGACCGGCGAGAACAGCTCATGGTTCTTCCCGATCGAGTCGAAGTACTGGATCGCCTGATCCCGCGCGACGCTCGATGCCTTGTAGACGCGGTTCGGGAAGGTCTGCGTCGACATTCCACCGAACAGATCCGGACCAGCCGGATCAAGTACACCAATCGTGTAATTGGGCGTTGCCGTCACGTCGGCGTCGAGGTCGTAGCCGATGTGACTCAGATCGGTCTTGCTGAGGTTCGCGACGTAGTACTGAGAGCCGAACAGACCGAGCTCCTCGCCACCGAACCAGATGAAGCGCAACTTGTTCAGTGGGGTGACATTCTTCATTTTCAGCGCGATGTCGAGGATCGTCGCGGAACCGGACGCATTGTCGAGCATCCCGGCCCCGTAGATCGCATCAAGGTGCGCGTCGACAACCAGGACGTGGTTCTTGTTGCCACCCTTGGAGTCCGCGATGACGTTGTAATCAACCCGGTTCGGGTCGCTGATCGCCTGTGTGTCCAGATGGACGACAGGCAGCGCCGTCCCCGCCTGGACCGCTTGCTGGTACTCGCCGAGCAGGTTGGTGCCGGTCGCGAACGACGTGAACGCGACCGGGATCGTCGGGACGATCCGGTTTCCCGCGGCGTCGACCAGAATCCCGTCGAGCACGCCGGTGCGGCCAGGGTTGCCCTCGTTGAAGATGATCACGCCCGATGCGCCCGCGGCCTGCGCGTTCTGGACCTTGACGCCGAAGTTGCATCCGCCGCGCTGGATGAGCGCGATACGGCCGGAAACGAATCCTGTGAAGTCGGCGGCAGTGCAGCCGCTTGTCGAGCTGCTAAGGGGCGTCGGAGGGAGAACGAAGCCCCCGGCGGGCCGGATGTCCGCAGTCGTCGTTCCGCTTGCCTGGCCGGCGTTCCACTCGTCGACAATCGTGTAGTTGTGGGCCGTCGGGGAGACTTCACTGAACACTGGGGTGCCGATGAAGGCGAAGTAGAAGAAGTGATAGGTCTGGATCGTGACGTCGTAGCCGGCGGCGGTCATCAGATTCGCGACGTAATCCACCGACGCCTTGTAGCCCGGTTCGCCGGAGTTTCGCGACGCGTGTCCGTCGGGGCCCGGATTGGCGTCGGCGATCGCCTGGAAGGCCTCCATGTGATTCCAGAGATCGTCCTGCTGGATGCAGGGCAGGAGCTTGCTCGGGGTGTCGTTGACCTGGGCGTCGCACTCAGCAGATGTGATAGCGCTCGCGCTCGTCGACCCCAACAGTGCTGAAGCGGCCGAGCTCGGCGAACCGAGTGCGACGCCGGCCGAGGGACCAATTGCGAACAGGAGCAGGTACGTCGCAAGGGCGACGGCCAGGCGTCGAAGCATCTCGGGTTCCTCCAATCGTTGACGGCGTGACATCAACACCCCGGGGAACGCGGAATGGCGCGCCAATGCTGAGTCGGGCCGCGCGTGACCCGGAACGCTCGAACGCACGCGCTGGGGTGCGCGCGTCGGGGGCTCCGGTCGATTGCCCTCGGTCTACAACTCGCCCCCGGGCCTGTCAACGGCCTCGCCCATACAACGATGTTGCAGTTTTGAGAGGACCGGCGTCTCGAGCGTTCTCGGTCGCGGGAGCGCCCCCGGACGGATTCGAACCGCCGACGCCGGCCTTAGGACGGCCGCGCTCTATCCACTGAGCTACGGGGGCGCGGCCGACATCGTACCCCGATGTGGCGCAGGGCCCAACGCGAGTCTCCCCTAGAATGCCGAGCGAGATGTCCGCGGTTCCCCTCCCTCAGATCCTCCTCTTCACGCGTCCGGGCTGTCATCTCTGCGACGACACGCGCTTGGCGCTCGAGGGTCTGCTCGAGGACCGCGCCGCGCTCGGCCAGGCGATCGCGACCGTCCACGAGATCGACATCACCGCCGACCCCGATATCGAGCGTCGAAACTTCGACGTCATTCCGGTGGTCGAGCTCGGCGGTCGGCGGCTAGAGCTCGCCGTCTCCCCGGCGAAGCTCCGCCGGTTCCTCGCCGAGGCGCTCGACTCGACCACGAGCCGGATCGCCTGACCATGGCGGCCGATCTGACGCTCCTCGTCGCCTTCGCGGCCGGCGTGATCAGCTTCCTGTCGCCGTGCGTCCTGCCGCTCGTGCCAGCGTATCTCGGCCAATTGACCGCCGTCGCCGTGGCCGCAACCGCGGCCGGCTCTCGACCCAGCCATTGGACGGCATTCCGCCACGCGATCGCCTACGTCGCGGGGTTCGGGGCGGTGTTCACCGTGCTCGGCGTCACTGCGACGTTCGCGGCGGCGGGTCTCTCGGATTACCTGCCCCTCCTTCGACAGGTCGGTGGGGTCGTCCTGATCGTTCTCGGGCTGAACCTCGCCGGCGTTGTCCGCATCCCACGGCTCGAACGGACCTGGCGGCCGCTCGATGCCGGCGCCTCGGGTTCGCTGGCGACTGCGACCGGGACCGTCTCGCTGTCGTCGGCATCGGCCGGCGCGGCCGGTTCCAGCGAAGCGACGGCGGGCTTCGGCGAACGGCTCGGTGGTCGCCTCGTCAACTCACGCGGCGGCTGGCTGGCGTCGTTCGGGCTCGGCGCGATCTTCGCGATCGGCTGGACGCCGTGCATCGGGGTGATCCTCGGCGGGATCCTCGCGCTCGCCTCGACCAGCCAGACCGTTCTGCAGGGCGGGCTCCTCCTCGTCGCCTACACCGCGGGCCTTGGGCTGCCGTTCCTGGCCATCGCCCTCGTCTACGACCGCGCTCCGGGCGTCCTCCGGCCGCTCATTCGCCATGGCCAGGCCGTGTCGGTCATCGGGGGCGCCCTCGTCGTCCTGATCGGCGTTGCGATGCTCCTGGACTGGCTCGCGCGCATCCCGAGCATCTTCCCGTTCCTGACCGGTGTCTGAGTGACCGACACACCGACGGACCGCCCCGGCTTCACCCATCGGCGCGAACGTCACGGGCTGATCGGCCCATTCGGCGGACGGCAGCTGGCGATCCTTGCCGTCGCCGTCGTGATTGTCGCCGTCGGGCTCGTCGTCATCACGACGCCGCTCGGCAGGACCGGCCCGCCCAGCCCGAACGATCCCAAAGCGACCCAGTTCGTCCTCGATTCGAGTGCCAAGATCGGCGTCCGGGTCGGCCAGATTGCGCCCGAGCTCGCGGTCCCGTTGCAGGACGGCACGACCTACCAATTGACCGATCTCAACGGGCGACCCGTACGCCTGGCCGACCTGCGCGGAAAGGCCGTCTGGATCAATTTCTGGGCGTCGTGGTGCCCGCCGTGCCAGTCGGAGACGCCGGTCATCCGGGACCTCGCGGAGCGCTATGCGAATCGCGGCCTGGTCGTCATCGGTATCAGCGTCCAGGAGACGAGCCAGAGCGACATCCAGGCGTACGCCACGCGCTACCAGCTGGGCTACACGATCGCGGCCGACCTGTCCGGCAACATCTTCCGCCTCTACCATCCGCCCGGCCTGCCGACGCAGATCTTCATCGGGCCCGAAGGGGCGATCCATTCCGTCGTCCTCGCGCCGCTGACCGAGGCGGACGCGGTGGCGCAGATCGAGGCAATCCTGCCGAAGTAACGAGCGAGCAGTGGCGTCGCGTGAGTCCCAAGCCGACGCCGGGCGAGATGAGGCTGGCTCATGGCGAACGAGGCGGCCGCGCTGGACCCTACGCAGTTTTACGGGCGCTCACGCGGAAACCTGCGAGGGACAAGCGTGTTCAGGCCGTTTCGCATGAATGAGCCTCATTCCGGGCGAGCGGCGTCAGGCGTCTTCGTAGCGGAACCGGTCGCTGTCGCGAACCAGCCTGCCGATCGGCCGGTTGACCTCGTGCGACAGCGCGACGATCCAGCCATCATCGGCCGCCTGGGCGAAGAGCGAGCCCTTGACGGTGACCGAGTCGAGCGGGAAGTCATCGAACGCCGTCACCCAGCGCGGGTTCGCCGACCAGGGCCGCATGCACAGGTCGCCGAAGAAGGCGAGTGTCCGGGCGCCGGCTCCCCCACCTCGGACGACGATCGCCTGGTGACCGGCCGAGTGGCCGCCCGTCGGAACGACGGAGACGCCCGGCAGGAGTTCGCGCTCGCCGTCGGCCCAGCCCTCCGCGCCCCAGTCATGGACGAGCTGTAGCTCGGGCTGGACGTAGCTCGCAACGAGGCGCGGGTTCGAGCCGAGGGCGATCTCCCACTCGGCGCGCTGGGCCACGATCGACGCCCGCGGGAACGCCCGCGAGCCATCGGCCGAGAGCAGGCCCCCGGCGTGGTCGAAATGGAGGTGGCTCATGGCCACCACGTCGACCGAAGCGGGGTCGAACCCGGCGGCGGTCAGGGCAGGGACGATCCACGGCCCCTCGTAACCGCGCATGCTCCGGGTCTTGTCGTCGAGCCGGTCGCCGATTCCGGTCTCCACGAGGACGCGGCCGGCCGGTGTCTCGATCAGCAGGCAGTTGAGGGCCTGCAGTAGCCGGTTGTCGGCGTCAATCTCGTCGGTGACGAGACGGCCCCACAGGATGCGCGGCACCGGCCCGAACAGCGCTCCCGCGTCGGACCGGAAGGTCCCGGCCTGGATCAGCGCGACCCGGACTCCGCCACCCAGGTCCTGAGCCCAGTCCACGGCGTCGTTGATGCCGCTCATGTCTCAGGTCGTCGCGGACACAAGCCGGCGCTGTCGTCCGCGGCGCCATCCCTCGCGACCCCGGTCAAAGCTCCGGAATCGGATTCCGAATTCGGCGTACCCGGCCGAATGCAAGTGACTTCCGGCGCCGTACGATTTCGGACGATCGTCACCGGCTCAGCCGCCGGGCTTGCGCTCGCCGCCGGCGTCGCGATGGAAGGCCGAGGCGGTCGGTTCTGACTGGCCCTGGTACTTCGAGCCGAGACCCGGCGAGCCGTATGGCCGATCGACCGGGCTCGACATCTTGAAGAACGAGATCTGGCCGATCTTCATCCCGAAATAGAGGGCGATCGGCAGATTGGCGACGTTCGACAGCTCGAGCGTGAGGTTGCCCTTCCAACCGGGATCGACATAGCCCGCTGTCGAGTGGATCAGCAAGCCGAGGCGGCCGAGCGAGCTGTTGTGGGTCGGGATGAACGAGCGCGAAATGAGAAAGACACCACGCGGCGACGCCACCTGGATGCAGCGAACGGGGACCGAAGCGACGTCGCGCACCACATCGATTGCGCGAAACCGATGGTATCGAGCGTCCGCCGCCTTCTGGCGTGCGAGCTTTCGGCGCAGCCGGAACACGGGCCGGTCCGGTGTGAACTTGACGCGGTACTTCGGTCCCTTGTCGACGCCATTGAGCGTCGCCCGACCGTCGGTCTTGATCGGTCGGAAACCCAGGCTGGCTGCGAGCTCGACGACGCTATCGGCAAGGTTTTCGCGCGTGCTCGTGAACTCGCATCGCCCCGCGACGTCGTCGACGTAGCCATCCGTGTCCATCAGCCCTTGTAGCAATGCGAGGCGCTGCTTGATCCCGGACTCGAGATATGGCCGGGGCACGTACTTGCCTTCACGCATTCCCAGATCGCGGAGTCGGCTCGAAAGGGTGCCGTTTCGCTCATATCTGCCGGTCACGGCATCGCGAGTTCGTCCGGTGGCGCCAATGCTGTACAGATGCCGCGCATACAAAAGCCGCCGAACCGGATAGCCTTCGCCGCTGATCTGCTCGAGGATTTCGTTGTCGATGGACGTGATCGCCGCCGCAGTCGTGGTCCCGTCGCCGAGCCAGGCGCCGAGCGTGTACGGCTCAATCGGCAGATCCAGCCGCGTCGGATACTCGACGGGTCCGGCGAGTGGCACGTGATGGTTCATCTCGCCCCGGACGCGAAGCGTTCGGGCGATCTGGTCGGTCGTCCGGATCTCGGCCGTTGCGCGACCGTGGAGGCGCCCGTTCTTGTCGATCGTAATCCACTGATGGGCCGCATCGGCGATTACCCGCGTGCCGTCCGAGAAGATGACTTCTCGACACGGCCGTCCGGTCATCGGTGGCGTGACCGCCACAATCGTGGTCGGGGCGCCGGCCTCGTCAAAAACGACGTCACCGGGTTCGAGATCGCCCATTGTCCGCCAGCCGCTCGGCGTGGGAACAGGCGTGTCCAACGCAAGCGCCTTTCCCTCGAGTCGCGCCACCAGATTGTCTGGGAGCTCGACCCATTCGAGCGTCTGTCCGAGCACGAATTCGCCGGGATGCAGCACGAACGGTTCGTCGTCGGCGACCGACAGGAGCTCCGTAAGGTCGGGCTGCGGCGCGCGAACGTCGATGTACGGGTAGCGATTGTTGCGGAAGACGCGGAAGCTGCGATCGAGGTGAAGATCGACGGAACTCGGCTGGAGATCGGCGGGATCGTACGGCCGGATGACCACATCGCCGGCCTCGAGGGCCACCCGGATGTCGCGATCGGACAGGACGCTCACTGCGAGGCGGCTCCCTCGTCTCGCTGGGCGAAGAGGCTGTCGACCTCCCGCTTGAGATCCTCGAGGTCGTCGAAGCTCTGGTAGACGCTCGCGAACCGGATGTAGGCGATCTGGTCGAGCTCGCCGAGCGCCTCCATGGCGAGCGCGCCGATGCGCGATGACGGGATCTCGGTAGAGCCGGCCGACCGCAGCTCGGCCTCGATTCGATCTGCAGCCTGGTCAGCTGCGTCGTCCGGGACGGGTCGCCGGGTCAGGGCCTTGCGCAGCCCGGACGCCAGCTTGGCGCGGTCGAATTCCTGGCGCGTGCCATCCTGCTTGACGACGACGAGGCGGGCCGCTTCGACTCGCTCATAGGTCGTGAAACGGGTGGCGCAGGCGGCGCACTCGCGGCGGCGACGGATGGTGGCAGCGTCGTCGAGATCCCGCGAGTCGACAACCCGCGTCTCCCGCTCGCCGCAATGGGGACAGCGCATCTGGTCTCCTGCTCGGAGCACCACAACAGCTTGTGGTACCCGGGCAGCATACCACTACATCCGGTGGTCCAGCGGGCGTTCCGTGCCAGTCGGCTTGGCAGCCGCGGTCGGGGCCGGTTGGCGCTCCACCCGGCGTCGGAGCTCCCCGGCCGGGGTCAGGTTCGCCACTTCGAGTCGATGGCGGTGGATCGCCTCACGAGCGTGGAGGACGTTGAGATAGCCGCGCTTGATGGCGGTCTGGGCCTCGAGTCCGCGAGCGCCGGCCCGCGCGGAGATCTGGATCGAACAGCCGTGCTCGATCATCCCAATCGCCCGCGATGCCCGTTCGAGCTCGCTGATCAACCCGGTCCGGATCCGGACCGCATCGATGGGCGGCTGGAGTGCCCGGGCCTCGTCCGCATAAAGGCCGACGGCGTCGAGCGACGCGGTCAGGTCGTCGCTGATCGCCGCCGCGTCCAGCTGGCCGCGGCGAAGGGCGTCGACACGGTGGCTGATCTCACCGAGCGATGTCTCGATACGATCGCCGAGGTCGCCCACCTGGCGGCGAAAGCGCTCGACATCGCGGGTCGCGGCAAGCAGGCGCCCGGCCCGGCGGAGGATGACCGCGAAGGCGGTCGCGAGCGCGAGGAACGCGATGACCGGCAGCACGATCGCCGCCGCGTCCATCAACTGCTTGAGCTCGGCCACCCCGGTTGCCCCGTCTCAGCCCGACCGAGCGCGGAGCTCGGCGAGGAGCGCCGGCCCGACCTCGAACAGGTCGCCGATGACGACGAGGTCGGCGAAATCGGCGATCGGGGCGTCCGGGTCGCGGTTGACGGCCACGATCGTCGCCGCTGTCTGCATCCCGACCTTGTGCTGGATCGCCCCGCTGATGCCGAGGGCGAGGTACAGCTCCGGCTTGACGATCTTGCCCGTCTGGCCGATCTGCTGGCCGTACGGGATCCAGCCCGAGTCGACCGCAGCGCGTGTCGCTCCGACGGCCCCACCCAGTGCCTCCGCGATCTGCTCGACGAGCCGAAAGCCCTCCGGTCCGCCGACACCGCGACCGCCGGCGACGATGACCCTCGCCTCCTCGATCGGGGCGGCGGTGCCGGCCTCGACGACCCGCTCGGCGACGCGAACGGCCGGCTGGCGCAGATCGCCCCCGATTGCCTCGACGACCTCGACGGAGCCGGCCGCCTTCGAGGGCGCCGCGGTGACGACGTTCGGGCGAATGGTGACGATCCCCGTCGGGCCGGTAAAGCGGCTCGTCGTCGTCAGCTTGCCGCCGAACACGCTCATCTCGACGACGGGACCGCCGCTGGCCCATGTCGCGCCGAGGGCGTTGGCGAGGACGCCCCAACCGAGGGTCGCCGACAGCGCGCCGGCGACGTCCCGCCCGTCCGGACCCGCCCCGACGAACATGAACTCCTTCGTGTCGGGCTCCAGCAGGCCCGCGATCCGCTCCGCCGCTACCATCGACCACGGCCGATCCGCGGCGGCCGGTTCACTCACCGCAAGAACGCGGGGCAGGTACGTCGCCAGCTCGGTCGCGGCAGCGGTCGGATCTGCCGCCACCACGACGCCGGCGACCTCCTGGCCGGAGGCCTCGGCAAGCGTTCGGGCCAGCGTCGCGACCTCGGTCGAGATCCGGGCGAGCGTCCCGTCGGCCGTCACTTCGCCGAGGACCCACAGGCCGGCCATCAGATGATCCTCCGCTCGGCGAGGAAGGCGACGATCTCGCGGGCGGCGGCGTCCGGTGCCTCGCGAACGACCCGTGTCGCGGCCCGTGGCGGCGGCGCCTCCGACCCGACGAGGGCGGTCGTCGCGACCGCGCCGCCGACGCTGCCGGCCTCGATCCCGAGGTCGGCCAGAGACCTGGTCACGATCTCCTTGGAACGCGCCGCCATGATCCCCTTGAGTGACGGGTAACGCGGTTCGCCGAGTGCCTGGGTGCAGACGACGAGCGCAGGAAGCGCCGCCTCCAGCACGTCATAGCCGGTCGGGCTGATCCGGCGGACGCGGACCTGGCGGGCATCAGGGTCCGGCTCGATCTTCGCTGCATAGGACAGATACGGCAGGCCTGTCAGGACGGCCACCCCGGCACCGACGACGCCGCCCTGGCCGTCGGAGGTGTCGGCGCCGGCGAGGACGAGGTCGTACTCGAGCCCGGAGAGTGCCGCCGCCAGGACTTTCACGGTCGTCACGTGGTCGGCGCCCGCCAGGGCGTCATCGGTCACCAGCACGCCGCGGGTGGCGCCCATCGCCAGGGCCTTGCGCATCGTGTCGGTCGCACCCGCCGTCGCCATCGAGACGATCGTGACCTCGCCGCCGTGCGCTTCGACGAGCTTCAGCGCCGCTTCGAGCGCGTATTCATCGTTGGCGTTGACGACCGCCGGGACCGCCGCCCGATCGAGCCGGCCGTCCGGACCGAGCCGCTCGCCGCTCGAGGCGGTGTCCGGAACCGGCTTGACGAGCACGACGATATGCACGGGCGGGCAGTCTCCTTGTCGGTATTGTGCGTCTTGCGGGTCGCCGGACGGTCCCGGCTCAGCCGCCCCTGCCAGCGAGAGCGCGGGCGATGACGAGCCGTTGGATCTGTTGGGTTCCTTCGTAGAGCTGGGTGATCTTCGCGTCGCGCATCATCCGCTCGACGGGGAACTCGTCGATATAGCCATACCCGCCCAGGACCTGGACGGCGTCGGTCGTCACTCGCATGGCGTTGTCACCGGCGACGAGTTTACACATCGCCGACCACCGGGCAGCGTCGCGCGACCCGGCATCGATCTCCGTGCAGGCCTTGTACAGGAGCTGGCGGGCCGCCTCCGTCCCGGCGTCCATGTCGGCGAGCATCGCCTGGATCATCTGGAACTCGGCGATCGGCCGGCCGAACTGGCGCCGTTCGCTGGCGTAGCTTGCGGCGACGTCGAGGGCACCCTGGGCGATGCCGACTGCCTGGGCGGCGATCCCGGGCCGGCTCCGGTCGAGGGTCCTCATCGCGATCCCGAACCCCGTGCCCGGTTCGCCGACCCGGTTCGCGTCGGGCACGCGGACGCCATGGAAGCTCAGCTCGGCCGTCGGGCTGCCACGGATGCCCATCTTGTGCTCGATCCGATCGACGCCGAACCCGGCCATCCCCCTCTCGACGATGAAGCAGGTCATGCGCTCGTGGCGCGGCGTCTTTTCATTCGTCTCGGTCGTCGCGAAGACGGCGATCAGGTCGGCGACGCTGCCCTGGCTGATGAACCGCTTCGAGCCTTCAATGATCCAATCGTCGCCGTCGCGGACACCTCTCGTGCGGGCGGATGCCGCGTCACTCCCGGCCTCGGCTTCCGTCAGGGCGAAGGCGATGAGTGTCCGACCCGCGGCCAGGTCCGGGAACCAGCGTTGCTTCTGCTCGTCGGTCCCGGCGAGCAACAGCGGCAACGCTCCGAGCTCCTGGACGGCGAGGATGAGGCCGCTCGTCGCACAGACCCGGCTGATCTGCTCGACCGCGAGGGCGACCGTCAGCAGCTCGCCGCCGAGGCCGCCGTACTCGACGGGAAACGGCAGGCCGAGGATGTCGTGCGAGGCGAGGAGCTCCTTGACATCCCACGGGAATTCGGCCGTCCGGTCGATCTCCGCGGCGCGAGGCGCGATGCGCTCGTCGGCGAGGACCCGGACCGCCTCCTGGAGCATGACCTGCTCCTCGGTGAGGCGGTAGGTCGGCGAGGGAGCGCCGGGCGTGGGCGTGGCGGGCAGCGGCGTCGAATCGGTCACCGCGGGATCGTAGCAGCGGCGCGTTGCTGGTCGATCAGCTCGCCTGGGCGATCAGCTCCACTTGGCGATCAGCTCCGACCATCTGGCTCGCATCTGGCTTGGCGATGTGTTCGCTCGACGTTAGGCTGAGGGGGCGCAGCGAGGAGCGGCGCCGGGGGCCGCGACTTCAGCCGCCAAGGACGAACCGAATGGATCACACGACTCAGCTATTGGTGCTCATCGCTGCGGCCGCGGTCGGGCTCCTTGCCCTCCTTCTGATGATCGGCCGCCAGCGGCGCGACCGTTCGGTCGCCACGCGGGAGAACCCCTTCGCGACCTCGACCGAGGGCGAGAAGCGCTGCCCCGAGTGCGGGATGGGCAACCTCTGGACGGAATCCCGCTGCATCGCCTGCAAGGCGCCCCTCCGCGGCTGACGGGGCGAGCCGCCGCGCCCGGCGGGCGCTGTGCCGCCGCCTCCCTCACACCACCGGGAGGCGCCGCTCCGCAGGGGCGCTGGCGATCCGGGCGGCGAGGAGCTCGCTGACGTCGAGGGCAACGACCCCCGATGCGCCCTCGCCGGCGGCCGCCAGGCCGTCGCCCATCATGACCATGCAGAACGGGCACGAGGTCGCGACCGTCGATGCGCCCGTCTCGAGGACCTGGCGCGTCCGCTCCGCGTTGATTCTGGTGCCGCGGGTCTCCTCCATCCACATCCGCCCGCCGCCCGCCCCGCAGCAGAAGGTGTTCTTGCCGGACTTCTCCATCTCGCGAAGCTCGAGCCCGTCGACCGCCCCGAGGACGTCGCGCGGAGCGGCGATCACCCCGTTGTAACGGGCGAGATAGCAGGAGTCGTGGACGGTTACGCTGCCGCGAGCATGGTCGCCGGACGCGGTCCCTGCCTCCGCGTCGGCGGGGATCGTCGCCAGCCGACCGGAGGCGAGCAGCTCCGCGAGGTATGTCGAGTGGTGGACGACCCGGTACGACCCACCGAGCTGGCCGTACTCGTTGCCGATCGTGTTGAAGCAGTGGGGGCAGGCGGTCACGATCGT
>Ga0209488_10001427_pt1 | contig 20425 bp, 28 predicted proteins | sample Rivendell_Oct201_8_FD_188349 | JGI IMG/M metagenome (GOLD analysis project Ga0209488, IMG submission 188349) | Vadose zone soil microbial communities from the Eel River Critical Zone Observatory, Northern California, USA -... | ecosystem: Environmental > Terrestrial > Soil > Vadose zone >...
GGCGAGCCTGAGACGCGCAGCGATGCGCGAGGCAAGAGTCCGCGAGTGCGAGAGACGGTGCGCCAGGACGACGTCCGTGAATACGCGGTCACCTACGACGATGAACTCATGTGGTGCGAGGCCGGGAAGGGCAGCAAGGGCAGCGCTGGCGCAGGTATAGGAGGGCTTGAGCGCGGCATGGAGCAGAACGGGCGCACGCAGGTGATGGGAGACGGATTCTGCTTGCAGTTGGGCTGCGTCGTCGCGCGTGCCGGCTGAGTTGGACACGATGAGGACGCGGGAGGGGCCAAAGGTACGCAGCGCCTCTGACCAGGCGGCCTGGACAAATGTTCTGTGTGAGGTGATGACGTTAGTTAAAATGTTGGGGAGGCGGACCTCGAGTTCGGGAATGAGTTTGTCGTTATCTGGGAGAGTCTGACAGGGGAGGACGGCACCATTACTGGCGAGTATACGGTAGAAATAGGAACAGCTACTAACTAGGCAATTGTCTTTGTCAAAAATTGCGCCGCGATAGCCAGCATCTCGCAAAGCGACGAAGTTGAGGTAGCGGATATCGCGCTGCACGAACAAGGTGTTTTCTGTACTTTGGTCATAGCATAGAGGGAACACCACGCACGACGGTGATGGAGGGCAGGAGGAGGCGAGGGTTGAAGAGGGCGTACAGAGGGACAAGTGTGCCGGGGAGATTGAAGGGCATCAATAGGGCTGTGCCTTGAAACAGCCCGTCATATCATCTCTCACGAATGGTAAAATTTTCCACATCACGGAGACGAAATTCTTACTGCATTAGATGCACTGCGGCCCTTTTTATTCACTGGGCGAGACGTAAAGGCGTGGACCACGTCAAGACGTCTGAGTTGGTCTGTTGGGAGAGTGCCGACATCGGACTCGGCACATGACCGATGTGATCGCCCAGGGCATTGGCACCGCCACATGGAAAATACGTCCGACGGGAGAAACTCAGAACTTAGAACTCGTATCGATTGTATCTATCGGTATGAATGGAAAGAGGGTGGGAGAGAAGGAGGGAGAAAGGAAAGAAGATGACCAGAAAATTATATTTGACAAGGCGGCCGTTGTCATCGCAGAGAGGGCAGAGTGAGGAGGAAGGCGAATGACCGAATTAATTACAGCAGCGGGGAGTGAACGTGTCGTGCCTGGTATTGGCAGCACTCGCAGCCTAGGGACGGGCAAAGGCCAGGGCTCTCTTCCTCCCTCTCCCTCTCCCTATCCCTCCTCCGTTTTCCTCCTTCATCCACTACCTCCTTCACCTTCCTTTCGTTTCCTTCCATTCAAATGGATGCTAGGCCGGTCACATCTCATTCGGCTCGTCCAGAGACTTCTCGCGGCGATTTCGAACCCGCGACCGACTTCTATCCTGACCGCGATCCCCAGTACACCTTCACTCCAGAGTTCTCCCTCGAGGAAGAGGAGGAGGAAAGTGAAGACGAAGACGTGTTTGCTTTCCTTCCTCCCTCCTCAGCCGGTCCCGATTCTTCCACTCCCTCGTCTGCACAACCACTCTTCCAGTCTCACGCATTACCACCACATCCACCTCAAGTACCCCCACCAGCAGCGCAGCCGCACCGATACCCGCAGTATTTCTCCGTCAATGTCCCATCTCCGACGTCCCCTCCCCCTCCATTTTCCTCTTTTGCTGATCCCCTTGTTTTACCCCCGCCAACCTTCATACCCGACGCCCCTACGCGCTATAACCCACAGGCCGGTCCATCAACGACCACAGTCCACTTCGTCGGCACAGTTGATTCCCCTTCTCCGCCTTCCACCGGTGAACATCGTGACTCTCATTCCTTCTCCCTTGATGACGGTTTCCGCCTCCGCAAACTCGGAGGCTTACCCACCACCATGTCTGCCACCACCGGCTTTTCAACTTCCAGTTCCCAACTTCCCCTAGATGTCAAGTATCGTGGCGCTCTACTCCCGGAAAAACGACAAGCGTCCACAGCGTTGTCAGACCTGTCCACCGTAGACCCCGAACGCGATAGCGAATCAATAAAGTGCGTCAACCGCCTTTCTAGTCCCCCTCCTCCTATTGACCTGTCCGCAGGATGAAATTCGATTTCGATACACTTCAAGAGGAAGATAGCCCGTATCCGGAGGTCCGAGCATCGGTTTCGAACATTGATGATCCTGACATGCCAGTGCTTACCATACGGATGTGGCTCGTTGGTCTTTTCCTCTCCTTGGCTGGCGCGTGCGTTGCTCCCTCTTCTCATTGTATCCCCGATACCTTACGGGTTGCCCTTTTTTTTACGAATCCAGTGCCATGAACGTCTTTTTCAACTTCCGTCAACCTGCACCACTCGTCATTCCAATTGTTCTTCTTCTCCTTGCCCACCCTCTTGGCAAGTTCTTGGCTTATTCGCTTCCAATTACCGTCTATCGCCTACCCCGAATCCTTGGCGGCGCGCTGTTCTCTTTCAACCCGGGTCCATGGAATATCAAGGAGCACGTCCTTGTCTATATCATGACTAATGTATCGGTCGGCCCCGCTTATGCCCTTAATGCGGTCGTAGTTGCCGAGTTTTACTACAAGCTTCGTCTTGGCTTCTGGTTTAGCGTTGTTCTCATCCTTGCCACCCAGTTGACCGGGTTTGGTCTCGCTGGTCTCTGCAGGAGGTTCTTGGTCTGGCCCGCGAGTATGGTGTGGCCACAGAACCTGATGACCTGCACATTGCTCAATACACTACACGCTGAGGAGGACGAGAATGCCGGGATCAGTCGCTTCCGCTACTTTATGTATGTCTTTACTGGCGCATTCTTTTTCTTCTTCCTCCCCGGTTATCTCTTCCAAGCACTCTCCATGTTCTCCTGGATTTGCTGGATCGCACCGAACAACGTCGCCCTGAATCAGGTCTTCGGTGTCAACAGTGGCCTAGGGATGAGCGTCTTGACGTTCGACTGGACCGTTATCTCATGGATTGGGAGTCCATTCATGATCCCATGGTGGGCCGAGGTGCATATCTTTGCTGGGTTTGTAATCTTTTACTGGATCCTCACGCCAATCCTGTACTACACGAACGTAAGTGTTTTTTTATTTTCCTTATTCTGGTTTTCCTCACGCTACCCCAGACTTGGTATCTCTCACACTTCCCGATGTTCGGCTCCCAGCCCTACGATCGCTTCGGTCACACGTACAAAGTTTCCCGGGTGCTCACTGCGCAGGATACGTTTAATTTGACTGCCTATGAGGAATACTCCCCCCTCTACTTGCCCGCTGCATTCGCGATGACGTATCTCCTTGCGTTTGCGCTGAGTACGTGTGTCATTGTGCACACCTTGCTGTACCACGGCCGTACGCTTTTGAATGGGTTCAAGCGCATGCGCCTCGAAGATGATGACATTCATCTCAAATTGATGCAGAACTATCCCGAGGTGCCAGACTGGTGGTATGGATCCGTCTTTGTAGTCTTCTTTTGTTTAGCGGTTGTGGCTGCTGAGGTACGTCCTCTTATGCAACGAACTCACCCAAGTCCGTCCATCTGAATGATATACATCAGGTTTGGAACACTGGCATGCCAGTCTGGGCACTACTCCTCTCTGTGTCGTTGCCGATCATATATGTGCTTCCATCTGGTTTTATCTATGCGATGACGGGTCAAGCGGTGCGCCCTCTCACAACCGCGCTAGTTATCATCCTAAAATGTGTCCGATCTTGCAGGTCTCACTTAATTTGCTCGCGCAAATAGTTCCAGGGACATTGCTTCCCGGCCAGCCTCTCGCTAACATGATCTTCAAAGTGTACTCAGTACAGACGCTCACGGAGTCAACGTCATTTGTGCAAGACTTGAAGCTCGGCCATTACATTAAGGTTCCACCTCGCGCAACCTTCTTAGGTGCGTTTTCACGCATTTGTCAGGATGTTCCACGCTAACTCGGGCTCAGTGCAACTAGTAGCGACCGTACTCGTTTCATTCCTACAGTGCCTTATCAAGGAGTGGCTTTTCAGCAGTGTCCCAGATATTTGTACTCCAGACCAACCGAGTCACCTTACGTGTCCACACAACAAAGTTTTCTTCACCGCGTCCGCTATCTGGTGCGTTCTCGTTCCATAATTCTTCCCTGCATTTGTTCATACCATTCTTTCTTTACCAACCAGGGGCCTTATCGGGCCTAGTCGACAGTTTGGTCCTGACTCGATCTACCATCCACAGCTGTATGCTATTATCTTGGGCGCTCTGCTCCCACTTCCCTTCTGGATCATGCAACGGCGTAGGCCAGATTCATGGGCCAAGTATGTGAGCACGCCTGTTGTGCTGCTCGGGGTGTCGTTTATCCCACCCGCAACGGGCATCAATTACTCGTCCTGGTTCGCCGTCGGGTTCGTGTTCCAATTCATCATTCGCAAGCGCAACTTCGCATGGTGGAGCAAGTACAACTACGTCACGGGCGCCGCGTTGGATTGCGGTCTGTGTCTTCATGTCGCCATCTCGTGTGACGGCGCCTTGATGTTGACTGATGGTTGGGTTATGAACAGGCACTGTGCTTTCCCTTCTGACTATTTTTTTTACGCTCCAACTGCCCAAAGGTGGCGTCGAAGTCAATTGGTGGGGCAACTCGGTCTTCGAGAACAGTGCGTCACTATTTATTTCATTTCCGTCGTGCTAACTCACCGGGCCTGGTTGTTACAGCCGCCGACTGGACAGGAGCACCCTTGATCCAGACGCCGCCAGATCACCCGCTCCCGGTTTAGCGGTGCCGTGCCATTTGGGGACGGTGTCGCTAACAAGGGGTCAGTTACCCATCCTTCTGGGTTAGATATGTGAATGGAGGAGTGTCCGATCGTTTTGTGAATATATATCTATAGCCATCGTACGTTAGTACTAGTACTGTCTGTTCTCTTGTCCTCCTGTCTGTCTGTTTGTCTGTCTCGTCTTTTTTGGGCTCGGAGTAGGTAGTGCAAATTACAACAAACATTGGATGCATCAGGGAGAGAAACTCCTTTCTGTTTGTGTAGTTTTACACCATCATGCGGGGTCTGGGATTTTTGTCCCACCCACCCCGAAAGGCCTGAACCTTATATTGTCGCTCTCTCGGCGTGCTTGGCCATCCCCTTGATGTCGGGTACGGCCAGTGACCCGGACAACGGAATCTGACGTCAAATCACCATCTTCAAGTGTGAGTATATACGCCAGAAAACGGAAGACTTAGTCCGATTCCAAACCACGGAACGCGTGAACCAATTGAAACCTCTACAGCGTCCGGCCGCCAGGATCAGGATCACATCGCCATCAAGCATCAAAATATCAAAAACTCTAATTACAAGGCACAACGGCGTCATTCCCGCGACTGATGTAATACTGAGACTGCATTCTCTAAGCCATCTATTCCCATTCTCACAAACGCAAACTCGCCCCTTAGGGGGTTGCGCGCCCCGGCCACCTGCGTAGCGCAGTGAGCAAGGGACCTCACAGGGCCATCAAAAAAGGGGTACGGACCTGGGATACAGGGAGCATTCCCTAACGGTGTACCTGTTCGCCAGCCACGCCAAGAATCGCTAGAGATGATGACGATAACGATGATGATGGGCACGACGCGCCGCAAATGAAAAGAACTTTGAGCATAGGGCCGCAGACAGATGGTTTTGAAGAACAAACAAACCTCCACACCGAGGCCGTATCCGCCATGCTCGCACGTGCCGTACTTGCGCTGGTCCGTGAACCAATAATAAGGCGCGGGGTCGATGCCCTCGCGCTTGTATGCCGCGAGGAGCTCGTCGATGTCCGAGATCCTCATCGAGCCCCCGACGATCTCGCCCACGCCGGGCATGAGCAAGTCGCAGCTCTCGGTGATGACGGGGTGACTGGCGTCGCTACCCGCTGGCACCTTGGCCTTCTTCATGTAGAACGCCTTGAGCTCGGCGGGGAAGCCGTGCAGGAACACGGGCGTGCCGATGATGTCCGTCATCTTGCGCTCGGCTGCCTCGGCGATGTCGTCGCCGACGGCGTGATCGACCTGAACGGGCTTGCCCTCCGCGTCCTTGATCACGTTGCCCCCTGCGTCCTCCGCGTCGTGTTGGATCCCGTGCTCATTCAGCCACGCGATGGCGTCGACGTAGGAGAGGCGCTTGAACGGACGTGAGGGCGGCGTGAAGGAGCGGTTCAATTGCTTGATCAGTGCTGCGGTAGTTTCGTCCTGCAGGAGCTTGTCCACCGTCTCGCAGATCTAATTCACGGTGAGTACGAGCCGGCTTTCGGTGTCCGTTTGTGTGCACCCACAATCGTTTCGATATTGTCCATGAGGTCGTCGAAAGTGATGAACGCAAGCTCGGCTTCGAGGTGCGTGTATTCGCTCAGATGGCGACGTGTATGGCTTGGGTTGGGAGGATAAGCATGTGACCTTGAGTGTAGAACCAACTCACCTATTCTCCGCTCTGAAGCTCTCTTGTACACAGTATACGTCGCCCAATGAAGGGAGACATGTCTCGAGATACAGTTGCGAACTTTGAGTTAGAAACGCGGGCTGGCCATAATACTCCAGCTTGAACAGAGTCGCTCCGCCTTCGACCTGCGTCTGCACCAAACAAGGAGGGGTTACCTCGGTGATATGATGTTCAGCATAGGTGGCACGAAAGGCCGAGAGCATTGCGGAGCGAAGCCGGAGTACGCTACTTGCGTTTTCACCACGCAAGACAAGATGACGAAGGTCGGCCAAGATGGAGGGGTCAGATTTCTACGTGGATGTCGGTTAGCGACGCATAGATTCGAAGAAAACACGAAGCGAGCGTGTAGAATACGTACCTCATTGAGTCTGTTGGTAAATGCGTCGTCCCCACTTGGAGCCGCGCCAAGGATTCGCCAGAAATCGACAAGGAGCTCGTGATCCCCTGAGGCGGTTTTGCCTTCAGGGGTCTGTTGCAACGTCCCTACTAGCTCTACTGTCGATTCGAGGGTCAATGTTAGCGCCTCGTACGTTTGTGCCTGCTCATGCATGAGTTATGACCCCGAAGCTGGGCAAGAGGGCCGCATGCGCACCGGAGCGCCAGAGAGTACGGCTTGCAAATATCCAGTGCCGTCGCGGAGGACGATGAATATGATATCCTTTTGCGAGCGTAAACGGTGTACCCAGCCAAGGATGCGGACGCGCTTCCCTCGTAAGGGCTTGAGGTTCAGAATCTTTGCCTGCGCATACACGATTGACACAGAATTCCCTCCATGCGGGTGTCATTGGTGCCCACCTTTACTGCCGCAGGAAGAGCAGCGTCCTCTACGAGCCTTATTTTCTTGCTCTCCTCCAAAAGTCGTTCTCGCTTCTCTCGCTCCTCGCTCTGCACCTGGGCAGCTTGCTGGGCGAGTTCTTCCGCCTTCTTACGCTTCTTTTCGAGACCATCAGCGCCTTTCTTCGCCTTTTTAAGCGCGCTCTGGGTAGGTTCTTCGTACTCGGCACCTGAATCCTTGCGCACGAGCACCTTCGCACTTTGGCCCTGAGTGAAGAGGGCAAATGCGAGTGACTGATATGGTGTTTGCTGAGAGCCGTCCCCGGTGAGATCTGAGCCAGCCGCTTCATCAACGTAGATGGAAGCCATTGTGTCCAGTAAAGTAAAGTTGCACCCAGTCAGTGAAATGAGCAGTGAGTCGAGTCGCAAATGACTCGTCGAGATGATGATCTAGATTCAGTGATGCTTGCCATATCTGGTAGCTTTCAATATCAGGGAAAGGGTTAGGGTTCAGTTCACATTGCGTACGTTCACCAAACACTCCCCCTCCAGATGGTAGTTTATATATCAGGGCATTTTTAATCAAGAGACTGACCCTATTCTTAGTTACCACTATCACTTCTCAATGCCGCACAAAATAAGCCTATGGTGTGGCACCTTTGTTTGCCTCTCGCCAAAGTTTCACTCGTTGACACTTTGTACGTCCTTCCGCAGCTGGTCGAACTCAAGAACGGAGAAACGTTCAACGGACACCTCGTCAACTGTGACAACTTCATGAACATCACGCTCCGCGAGGTGTACCAGACGAGCGCAGACGGCGACCGGTTTTGGAAAGTCAAAGAGTGCTACATTCGCGGTAGCACGGTGCGTCGCCAGTCCCCTCCGCAAGGGGCGCTCTCTGACCGTTCACTCGTTGCGGGCACAGATAAAATATCTGCGTGTGCCGGACGCGCTGCTGGATGCGGTCAAGGAGGAACAGACGCGCGCACGGGAAGCAGGGAAGAGCTCGCGGGGCGGCTCACATGCCGGTGGCGTAGGACGAGGTACGCGGCGCGCACACCTTTCATTGCTCATTTGCGCTCATCGGCCTCTCCTCGCAGGTCGCAGCGGAGCACCACAGCGAGGTTTGCCTTTACTCGCCTTCCCCTGGATCCCAACTGACTCTTCCTATTGTTCCTTTCAGGTCGCGGTGGTGCACGGGGTGGACCACCGCGCGGGGGCCGGGCACGCGGGCGTGGAATGTGACATTGCCATGCGCCTATATGTGTCTAACCCACCTTACGTGTACAGCTACTTTCGTAATCGTCGAAGTAATGGGCTGGTGGTGAAAAGTGGAAGAGTGGATGACGAAAATCAGTTGCCGTATAGGAGGCTTGGATACTCCCCGAACGGTGCGTAGATGATAAGTTAGCGTACGATTACAAAATTCGGCCGATATTCGCTTGCATCTGACAAATAAAAGGAGCCCCAAAGACTTGCAAAACGCTGTGCCATCTCACACATCACCCTGCCCTACGAACTTCTGCGCCCCAGTGGACCATCCTCCTCCACCTCAAAAAATACCCCCATCGAGCCATCGTCATGCCGTTTTTGTACCCAAGATCCTCGAAACACGTGCGGACCCATAGATACCATAGATAAGCGAGAATTCGGGCGACGCATCAATGCTTTTGCATCTGCTAGTCCGAATCGCGCGATTGGGGAATTCGGCGAGTGCAATATAAATGCACTTTTGGCCGAGATGTGGGATTGGCTATCGCAGGCATATGGCGTCGTTGGGATCCAGTGTACGTGCAATTTGAGTGAGCGCAGATTATGTGCCTTCTCAATCGCCCGCCCTATTGATTGCTACGAGGGGGAAAGAAAAGGAATAAGCCTGGAGGTGTTGTAAAGCGTGCTGGAGGAACATACGGCATCATGGCTCGCCACAGCGCAAGAGAGCTCTTCGAGACGCGGAAAGAGTTCGCAGACGCACTGCACATCCTCCAGCGTAAGCTGCGTCATATTGACGAGAAATTGGCGGAGCGTGGCCGCATGTCTACGAGCGAGCCATAGTAGAAATCCCCGAGGAATGTTCGTCTGACCCGCCGTCGAGAATGCATACAGTGTAAAAGACTCGAGCGACGTGCGCGGCGTGAGTGCGCGGAGCCATGCCCAGAGCTGCACAGGACCCTGCAAATCGACGGAGGACGTGCGTACTGTGAGCCGTTGGAGGAGTGGCAAGGGCGCATCGCAGTTGAAATCGCGGAGTAAGCCCGGACGGAGATACTCGGTGTCGAGGGCAACAAGAGCGGGGAGCGAGGTGAGAATGTCCCGTATAGCGCTGCTTGGGGCGCCTTTTAATCGTAGGTCGCGCAGGTGCGGGAGTTGCGAGAGTACAGCAATCAAAATGGTCTCAGGGACGCCGGCGCACCTCTATGGCAATAGATATCACGTTGTCTCGTTGGCCAACCGTGATCCGAGAGATTGGTACGTACCCCGAGTTCCAGTTCGGTGAGCGTGCTTCCTAGCTGAGGCGCCCAACATTGCAGAACGCGGGGTGGACCATCCATACACCATATTGCCACCTTTTGTAGGTCGGAAAAGGTATTGAGAACAGCCCAGGCGTCTTCTCCGAGATCGCTGTAGGTGCGGAGGGTGAGCGCACGGAGGGGAAGAGTGCGGAGAACGTTGAGGAACGACAGGAAAACGACGGGCGAGGCAGTGTCGTCGACCCATGTGAAAGAATGCAAGTTTTCGCAAAGGATGAGAGCCTTGAGGACGGCCTCTGTGACTGTCGGAGATGAGGCATGCAGTACACCTGGGAAGTGAGATGAGATACAAGGTGAGCGGAATGTACCGGAATGATTAGGAGGGAAGACGGAGGAGGGCAGCAGCAGCGGATCATGCACTAACAGCGCTTCCCGGGCCACCAGAGCTTATTCGAGTCGAGAAGAGAAAAGGACTCGACCTGTTTCGCGAACATGCCGTACGTGACGAGCGAGTTCAGGCCTTTGGAGAAGGGTGAATGCGGGGTGGTGGATTATGTCGCTGTTCTGAATTAATATCGATGATTGGGTACGATTCTCAGATTGAGCAGAAGCTGTAACAAGCGTACGGATTTATGGCCCCATCCTGGTAGTCTCGGGCGTGTGTCGGTGTCAAGGGTGCGATACAAGAGTGGTGTGGCGGCGCGATTAAAATCCCAGTTGGTAAGAGCGGCCGCATGAAGGTCACGCCTGTCGGCGAGGTGTTCGAGAATCATGTAGAAAATGTCGGTTGGGATGAAGTTGACGCTTGAGGGATCCATACGTCGCCCCGTGGCCACGCCCGAGGTAAAAGAGGTGGGCAAAAGCCCGAGATCGCCGAGGGTGACAATCAACGAGGCAGATAAGATAGTAATTACTACATCCTTACCACACAATAACCCTCCATCACCTCGATGTTCTACGTCATAGGCCTCGGGCTCTCGGATGAAAAAGACATATCCTTACGGGGTTTGGAGGTGATCTGAAATCTTTGATCCTTCAGCTCAAGCCCAGATTCATTTTGACGCCCGTTTGATCAACCGATATAGGCCGTAAGGTCGTCTACACGTGTGTACCTCGAAGCATACACAAGCATTCTCACCATTCAAAAGGCTCGCCTGGCATGTCTAATCTCCGAGTAGTCCGTCCCTGAAGTTAACCGCATCCCTAATCTAAAGGAGGAGTTATACGGGAAGCCGCTCATCCTCGCGGACCGCGACATGGTCGAGACGGAAAGCGACGAGATCCTGAGAGATGCACTCACTCAGGACGTCGCCCTCCTCGTCGTCGGTGACCCCTTCGGCGCGACCACGCACACCGACATCCTCCTCCGCGCGCGGGCACTCGGCATCCCGACGCGCGTCATACACAATGCGTCCATCATGAACGCGGTCGGCGCGTGCGGTCTGCAGCTGTACAACTTCGGCCAGACCGTATCGCTCGTCTTTTTCACCGACACGTGGCGTCCAGATAGCTTCTACGACCGTGTGCGCGAGAACGCCGACCTCGGGATGCACACGCTCGTCCTGCTGGACATCAAAGTCAAGGAACAGAGCGAGGAGAATCTTGCGCGGTGCGTTTTTTTTTTCCCCTCACCGTCCTGTTGGACGGTCATCTGTTTGAAGTGTCGTGACGTGCTTTTACGCGCAGCGGGCGCAAGATTTACGAACCGCCTCGGTACATGTCTATTTCGCAGGCAGTCGAGGAGCTGATCGAAGTCGAGGATGTGCGGCAAGGCGGCGTGCTCTCACCGGATCGGACCCTCGCGATTGCGCTCTCGCGCGTTGGCGGTGGCCCCGATAACGAGCGCATCGTGAGCGGGACACTTGCGCAGCTCCGGGAGCAGCCACCAGATGTTTTCGGCGAGCCGCTTCACAGTCTGGTGATCGTCGGTCGGCGACTACATCACCTCGAGGCCGAGTATGCCGCGACGTTTGCGATAGACGCGACTTCGTGGAGAGAGGTTGCGCAGAAAGTATATGGCTGCAATTTTGACTGAGTTCGAAACATACTGCACTGTACACCCGATCAGCGCGAGGCCTCTGCATCGATCCAGGCGGTACCATCAAGGTATCCTATAAGATGCTTGTGTAGCCAACCTGCCTTTTCCTGACTTGTAGATGCCATACTGTCATACGAATCACGTCTGCTCCCTTTCGGACATCTCAAACCCGCGCAATTGCCTTCTTTGCAACGAGTGCAGTGCATTATATGGAGACCTTAGTGACGCACTCCATGATCAACAGTGCACGAAGATGGGAAGTGTATAGGATTAGCAGAGCGGCGAACGTCCGCAAGAGCGAACAGCCGTCGCCAGACTTTGAATGACTATTTCAGGAACTCTTGCAGTTCCCCCACGGCGATGTGTTTGTCTTACCCGTGCGCAGAGCCGAGCCAGCCAGATCAACGATTTGTTTCAGAACGGGTTCTCCGGGGATAACTAAGTGATAAAAAGCGACACGGTAACGTGTGGGAACTAGGAACAAGCGGATGCGGTCGCCACTCAGTTGCAGGAACTATGCGCCCCCTGCGCCCTGCGTTTCTTATATATGCCAACTCAGCGAACTGTGACGGCAACCAGGCTACCGAACTCACGGAACTTACATGTTGCTTCTGGCCCATATACATACCTAATCTTGTGGTCGTGCAGCCCGTAGGCAGCAGCAAGGGGACTTGGCAAGACAGTACGCTCGCCGCATCCCCAGCTCGTTCTGAATCAGCCTGAGGGCCACACCGGTGCCGCTCATCAAGTACGGAGATTCCCGTAACGACGACAACGGCAGAGGCCATGCAGAACAGCCAGCAAGGATTGGTTTACAGTGCCAACACTCCGGGCATCGGCACTCCCGCCCGCACCCTGACAGGTACGACATGATACATGAGATACTGAAGTACACGAGCCAGAAAGGTACATATCCCCTTAACCCACTCTCAGCTTACATATACACAGAGATTGAAACAGAAGGTACGTGTCTCAATGGCAGAGCAAAGCGGTTCACTTCTACCCTATCATTCCAAGGTCAGGAATACTTTACTTCTGGCGTTTCCTAAAAAGCACATCCGCATTCCCAGGGATGTGCGCTGATGCGACACAAAGCTGACGCGGGACTTGCTTTCCTTCTTCGAGTTTGAAATCATACGATACAACAACATGTGCGAGCAACGCTTTCATCTCGATTGTTGCGAAGAAACGTCCAGGGCTGTTACGAATGTGAACAGGTGGGTGGTCAGGTAGGGAGAGTAAGATATTCACCATGCATGCCGCCCGTGTCCAAAGGGCAGATGTATAGCAGATGTAGTGCCTGCTTGATGCCTACTTGCCATCCCACCACCGTTGCTCTCCCTGAGTTTCGCGAAGCGGAAGCCGTCAAACACCTCAGGATTCGGATATATCTCGCTGTCTGTATGGATACCATTGATTGCGGCTAGCACAACTGTACCCGCAGGGATGGTGATGCCATTAGAGAATGTGAACAGACGCGACACGTGCCGATCCATCCCAGCTAGAATACGGCATGTTAACAACCAAGATTGGGGCTAACGTTCAAACGAACTCAGGCCAAGACCATCAAGCCTTTGGGTCTCTCGCACGAAACTATAAAAGGATTTCAAAAATAAATAAATAACGTGTACTTTGCCAATCTTCAGTCAAGTTGTCGACCGCAGCTGAATATCGCTTGGATATCAAAACCGACCGTATTTCCGATCGCTGCGGACAATACCAGGACACAGTGGCTAGCATACTAATCGTGACTTGCCTTTGAGAGAGGGATTACCACCGTGTGCCAATGGACAGTCTAGCAGGATCAATTAGCCGAAGACCTATCAATGATGCATGACGATCACGGTACATAGCTTATCTCCGATTTGTCCACCTGCCCACCGACCCACCGCATATTTCGGATTTGCGGTTTCAAAGATATTCTAATAGCCCACTATCTCCAAATTCGGTAGACGATCTCCTTCATGATTAAAGTCATCTTTAAGTTCCGCGGGGACAACAGCAGTGCCTAAATCTGGGATTTCCGGGCCACTGCTTCCTTCTGGTACAATGTAGGTAGGAGTTGGACTGCTGCGTTCCAACAATAGTAGTCGTAACCTGGTACTTGGCTGACGGTTTGGACCCCGGCAAGGAGAACAACGACTTGTGCTTGGGCATACGGTGTGCCCTTACATCTAAGGCCTCAGTCTTCTACCGGAGACTGGACCAGTTTCTTGGCATCTCCTGAAATTGCAGCGATAAACACGGCGAGGACCGCACCTACTATCCCCAGGCTCTTGGCTTGTAGGGGTATATGATCATGCATCCGCGCCTTCAACCAATGCTATCTCCCAAAACCCGGGAATCAATATTCTTGACAGGAACTACAGTCACCTTCTCCATGACACTGTGGACATTCAATCAGATATGACCAAAACTAGTAACACCATCACAAAGTCGATTCCCTCGCCCGTGCCATCCGAGTCACAATGCACGAGCATGAGCATGGGTTGGCTAGAGCGACACATGTCCGCAAACGCAAAAGGGAACAGTGGCGCACGTTCGACGATGTAGTACGCGCACCCTCTACATCATGGGGGTAGGAGGCTGCCCTCGCCCTCGCAGTTCCGAGTGCGAAGCTCGGCAGGGTTGACAAGCGCGAAGGCGGGAACGATCTGATTGGTGAAGATCATGGGCGCGAACAAGCGAGAGGATGAAAGCAATCTATTCAAACCCCTAGAGGGATGTAGCTACAAGTACAAGTACACTGTTAGCACGAAGATACGAGTCGTCGACGCACTACTGAGCCCGGCAGAATCGAAGTCCAAGAGGAGGGAGAAAAGAGTGAGACGCGGCCTCTGAGCTTCTTGACGCTTTTTTGGGAGATTTGATATGGTATATTCAGCATCTCAAACATGGGCCTGTAAAGAGTTAGAACGTATCGTAGCGTGTTGTGACAGTCGGGTAGTAAGCACGGCCGATGATGGCTGTACGGTACTAGTCATCGGCAATGAGTGTAGAGTATCGGCCGATACAGACGCGCTGCAAGGTCGCCGCTGGAGACGTCGAGCGAGTGGCGTATAGTACTGTAGGGTAAAATATACTAAGGAGGAAAGGAAAGAAACGAACGTACGAAATGAGTAACTATGGATACGAGCGGGGCTGTCCAATCCAAGAGGTGATTGATCGACAAAATGGTGCGCGGCGAAGTTGGTCAAGGCGACGTCTTGACGTCGGTCGAGCAAGAGTCCGACGGGGCTTCGGAAGATGGGTGTGTCTTCAGAGCGTGAGTCGGTTTTAAGAGTGCAATGAGGTCGAGGCGACAAGAGGGTGAGAGGAGTGAACGGGAACGGAACGGTCAAGAAGGGTGCAGTAAGATGGTGCTCGGATCGGCTCTGGTTGGCTCGTTCCGAGCGCACCACTATGGCCCTCGTAATCGCAAACACAATACACAGTTTTTGATTTTATGAGAAGTGAAACATCACATAACATCCTACAAGTATAGTAGTTACCGAAGGGTCGCAGTTGAAAACAAGCAAGAACGTGATAACAACCGTACCAATGCTCAATCGAGAATCAAAACCACCAGAGTATTTTCCACCACTGTTATGCAGAAATTGTCAGGGTCAAGCGGCCTTCCATCGTAATATTCTAACAAATACTTGTAGATTAAAACAGAAGTTACCCATGTGGATAACTTGTGGAACGAACCAGAGCGATTTCACTTTTGCCGTGTTCTGAACATGATATTCGTAGTCCTCGGGACATGCATTGCAGCGATGCAGAGCTCAGGCGGAGCCCCTTTCCCTTCCTCAAATTTCATGTCATACGTCACAACGACGTGGGCGAGCAGGGCCTTGACTTCATTGACCGCAAAGAACCGTCCGGGACTGATTAAAAAGAGTGACGGGTTTATATCAAAGACAGTAAATCATGGACAAGAAGTGCTCACCATGTGTGTTTCCCGAGGCCAAAGGCCAATTGTTCGCTCGATACAGAAACTGTTTGGTATCTACCTATCGCGGTATCACTCTCGCTCTCGCGCAGCTTCGCAAAACGAAACCCGTCAAATTCCTCAGCGTTCGGAAAGATTCTTTCGTCCTTGTGAGCAGCACTCGCTGGAACGGCGACGAGTGTGCCTGCGGGGATAGTCACGCCATTGGAAAACGTGAACGGGCGCAACGCGAGACGGCTCATGACCACTGGCGCAAAGATAAGCGCATACATCAGGAATTCACACTTAGGATGCTAGGTAGAGGGAATGCAACGAACAGATTCCTAAACCGTCAAGCCGCTGTGTCTCCCGCAAGAAACTGTCTATCTTGTGCATTTTGTCCATTGCGGCTTTTGTCCACCCTTCTTCTGCAACCACAACCTCAACCTCTTGGCGAAGGGGTTCAATATATTCAGGATTGGCAAGGAGACGATACAATACTTGCGAAAATGTCTTCAGTATAAAGGATTAGGGTTACATGGTGGAAATGAGGAAAGTGACACTTGCCTGGGAAGTCGAATGGATAGCCGCAAAGTTGACTACGAGCAATCTCCGAGCCAAACCTTCGAGGGACCTCTCTATTCCCTTGGCCTCGTTCATGAGCCACATGAGTATATCGTTCTGTGATTCCATTCCGTAATGAGAGGAACATCAATGACAATGAGCTGACAAACCGGCTGATCGTCCCAGTCCTTCCCATACTCCTCCATCTTTGCGAATCGTTCCTCAACCATAGGTCTAATAAATTCTATCTCTTGTCGAATTTGGGAAGGGAGGTTCGATAACATGCGGGAAACAATACTGAAGTGCGTTTTAGCGATAAGAGAACGTAAGTGGTTTGATAACGCACGGCTTGAAGGGCTTCGGAAAAAGACTAATTAATGTGGCATATTTTATGACATTGACCGCAAACGTCAGGTTCAACGTCTGATAGTCAGGATCCCGGCCTGGCAAAAAATCAGCAAAGAATTGAACAACCGGAGAACGATCAGACATAGAGGGATTCCAACAAAAATACGATTCGTTGCACAGCAGATCACTCGTTGAAGCGTTTCCAAGATGGGGACCTTCACCCACTCTGCGTGCTATATGAACAAGAATTATCTCGCTTTCGCATTTGTCACGTACGGTCGTCGGGCGTTGGGATCCAATCATCAAGAGCCTTGATCAGCTCTTCACGGACGTCCTTGAAAGTAATTGCAATATTTCGCGTCAATTTTGAACGTATCACACCATGGTGGTAGTCGTCGTCCAGATCCAACATGTCCAGCGTGTATTCTGGTTGGATGAACTGAGAACAACAACCCTTGTGAGTATGACTGTCGTATGTGTGTCGGACATTATACCTACTTCAATGATTGGTTCACGCATAGACAGGACGTCTTCAGGTGCTCTCCTGATATCTTCAATGAGCTCCGGTCCAGCAGCCAGTACCATCCATCTTTTGAAATTGGCAATTTTGAATAGACCTGGACTTGTCTAACATCATGGACGTCGTCAGTCTGCGCGAAGAAAGGCGCGAAGGTTTAGGGGAAGGCGAATTACCTTTTCGTAACCCTCTTTGAGCATGCGGGTGCCATCGAAGTTAAATTGGAGAGCGGAGAAGTATGAGAGAATTGGATCAGAAAACCCTACGGTTGGGATAGCATCGAGCTGGGGACACGTTGGTGGATCAGGGGCAGTGCGATTCGTACAGTAATAGGGGCCTGACCAGTGGATCGCCTCTCAAATACCAGCTGATGAAGAGAGAGACGACGACAAAAAATCCTGCGAGTAACGACACACTCAGATCGTCGGGCATGTGAATGGTAGTTAGGAGTAACTGAAAGGCGCTACAGTACGCACGGCAGTATTTAGCGTTGGTTCGGCGTTATTCAAACTGAGAACGAGCATCCGCGCCTTCTTAACACCACATGGCTTGGTCTGCTGTTCTCGGTGCCAATTGCCAATTGAATTGAATTCGACAACTTTGGTAACACAAACGGCTACTTTTCCCCTTGTCCAATCAGCCGCCGTCAGGTGGTTGCTCCAAGGGGTTTCTCTTGATTGTCTTCGACTGCGCAACATGATACTGTATCATCGGTTCTGATGTTTGTACTGGATTTACGTGTGAAAGCGAGCCCCAAGTGAGCAGTGTTTCTTCTCGCTAGTTCGCTTACTGTCCGAGTCCGACTCAATGTTCGCTAGACATCCATTTGTATCATTAGTCACTACGCAGTACAAATCTTTAGCGGCATTACTACTTCACCTTCCTGAAAGCGAAAGGACAAACGGGGGGAACTCGGATGTCTCCTGTCTGATGGTTGGTTCATCTGACTTGGTGAGAGTGTTCTGCCTCTGCCCATCTTCGTCTAGTGTCACGTCTCAGCCTAGCCTCACCGTGACGTTAGGAAAGCGTTTCCCCCCCGTTTCACAGAGAGAGAAGAACGAATGAAATATCGCGTATTGTGCTCAAATTCGTGGAATTGCATGTAAAGGCAGCAAGTTCATCCGGAGGCGGACTAAAAATAATAATCACGGCTCGGCTCGAAACCACTCGCGAGCCGAGCCAAACATCAATTGGCTTCTGACTCGGGAGTGGCCTGGGAACGGCTCAAGCCATTCTGGTCGCGGCAGTTTCTGCAGCTGCAGATAAGCATTCCTGGCCAACACGGTTGGGTCCCCTTCTGTTCAGGGTTATCACGAACGTGATTAGGGATGTCTGGTCATTCACATCACGGCTTCGTCAAGATAGTGCCTGCGTGGGTGGAACGTCAAAACCCCATAACAAACGCCGCATCTGGCTTATGTCAGAGTAAGGCCGACGACGATACATGGACGCAGTGAGACATGATCAAGGTTTGGATAGCTTCGTACAAGATAGACGTATAAAACCTACGTAGTAGTGTATCGATGACCTTAGCAAAAGATCATTGAACCGAGTCGTGGGATGCCACATCGCCCGCGTTGACACTGTTACAGAACTACGTCCCTATGAACTAAAAATCACTTGGTTACGAGGAGATTGTAATTTGGCGTGCAGCAAAGAACTGTTCAATAGACCCAGACGATTGAGTCCCCTCTAGCCCCTCTAGGTGAATATGACGTAACGCCGGTAAAACGCTGAATTTTGGTTCCTCTGTGATCTGCTGCAAGGCGGATGTGACCGTTGGGCCAAGTGAGCCGGTCACTCCAAGGTCCTTCACTCCGCTGAAGGGGTGGAATAACTCCAGCCATTGGGCGCTGTCCATATCCGTATCATTTCGCCCGCTCGGTGATGACGCCGTAGCGCCTACGCGGAGGCGTTCCACATAGGACAAGACAGGAGAAGCATGATCACAAATCTGAGCCAGAGATGACACCTGCCAATCGAACTCTTTGCAGGAGATTTCGATGTGAGACCGTCCGCGTACGACGGCACCTTGTGGCCGAGTAAGGGTGATGGCTATACGCCTTCGAGAAGAGGATACCATCGCCTCACTAGGAGACCTGAGCAATTTTGCACGGTAGATAAATTGGGAAAGTTGGAGAGTTTCGAAAATGAGCTGATTGAAGAACCTTATCGAAAGGTGGACCAAACGAGGGGTATCAATTTTGGCCACCAAGTCCTCCAGGTACTCACTGGAACCTCGGAAACCAAAAGACATAAGAGCAGGGAGGATGACACGTTTAAGTGGGGGTATACTCTTCTCACGGCAGGGGATTGGAGATTGGAAGAGAATAGAAAATGCTTGGAGCTGGGACAGCATCGAAAGGCAGGTAACAATTGCCTCTGGAGAAAAGTATCCATGACTCGGGATACCGACGAGACCCAAGGAGGTGAGGGTGTTCACAGATAGAGGGAGCCTGGGTAATGCTGGAAAGGCGATATCGTACAAGTGGATGACATGTAAGCGCGGGGTAGATCCGCCTAAAAATGAATTAGGGAGGGCCAATCCTGTCTCTTCTTGTGAGATTTCAAGGTGTGACAGAATGGGAAATGGCTGCTGCATCAGCAATTCGATTTTTTCCAACAGAGTGTTGGTCACGGTGAGTTCAATCTTCCATATACGTTCAGGGTGCTGAAGTGCTGCAACGATGTTGTCTTCGTCTTCTGGGGCTGGAGGCTGGAGGCCGGGGAGCCCTCCATATTGAACGGCGAGAGGAAGTGACGGCCAACAGCCCAATAACTTCCGCACGGGGGTCTCGTACGAACAGGAAAGCTGAAGATCCAAGCGTAGTGGTGACCCAAATACGACGTGTCGCCACCTTTGGCAAACATGCACCAGCTTCTGCCACTTCCATGGGCGTCCCCGCAAGGATAGAACATCGGCTATCCGATAGAAGTTGAATATTTCTAGAAGGACATTGTCAGGGAGCAGTTCGATCGTTGCATCGGGACGTCGACAACCAAAGCCTGTCGGGGGATCAACATCAGCTACTGGCACGATCGTGACCGGGAATAACTAGGCACACCAGCCAATGAGCTTGATAGTTGAGTGTTGTGAGAGGCCACAAGGCGTCCGAATTTCCGTCCCTCGGAATCACTGACTGACGCCTGGCAGTCATTCAAGTTGCGAAATGGGGAAAGAGATCTGGGATGACCTGCCATTAGGAACAAACAACGAACTGCCAGTGGCTTCTAGACATACCCTGCCGAAGATTGTGATGCTCTGTCAGCTGCGTAAGCCAGACAGCCGTCAAAGGTCTTGATGCGCCTGGGTGTATGCATTGACAGAAAACCGATGGGGATCGAGGGGCAGGGTGAAGTCGCCCCTTATATGATCTTGGCTACCCTACAGTAGAGC
>Ga0209488_10001428_pt1 | contig 20421 bp, 19 predicted proteins | sample Rivendell_Oct201_8_FD_188349 | JGI IMG/M metagenome (GOLD analysis project Ga0209488, IMG submission 188349) | Vadose zone soil microbial communities from the Eel River Critical Zone Observatory, Northern California, USA -... | ecosystem: Environmental > Terrestrial > Soil > Vadose zone >...
GCGCCAAGGCTCGCGCCGAGCTCGACGCCTGGACGCGCGAGAAGCGTAAGAATTCCGTACTAAGTACGTAATTATTCCGACAGCAAGCACGCCCGAGGCTTACAAAATAATTACGTACTTAGTACGGAATTGGTTGTGAGCTTCGCCCTCGGCGTCGTGCCGGTGGTGCTGCTGCTGCTCGGCTTTCCGATCTACATCGTGCTGCTCACGGCGGTGAGCGTGGCGCTGGTGTTTTTCATGCACGTGCCGCTGGCGGCGCTGCATCAGAACCTGTTCGGCGCGATCGACGCCTTCGCATTGCTCGCGGTGCCGTTTTTCATCTACGCCGGCGAGCTGATGTCGCGCGGCAGCGTGGCGCAGCGCATCGTCGACTTCGTGCAGGCAGGCGTCGGGCGCGTGCCGGGGAGCCTGGGCGTGACCTGCGTCGGCACCTCGGCCATCTTCGGCGCCATCTCGGGCGCGAGCGCAGCGACCGTCGCCACCGTCGGCAAGGCGATGCTGCCGCCGATGCGCCGCGCCGGCTACCCGGAGACCTTCTCGGCCGGCCTGATCACCGCGGTCGGCGCGATCGACATCATCATCCCGCCGTCGATCCCGATGATCGTCTACGGCACCGCGGCGCAGGAATCGGTACCGCGCCTCTATGCGGCCGGCGTGATACCCGGCCTGCTGATCGCCGCGATGATCGCGGTGTACGTGGTCTGGTATGCGAAGCGCCACAACTTCGAGCATGGGCACCAATTTTCATTCCAGCAGTTCGGAAAAGCATTCGTGCGCGGCATCTGGGCGCTCGGCGCGCCGTTCATCATCCTCGGCGGCATCTACGGCGGCGTGTTCTCGCCGACGGAAGCCGCGGCAGTGGCGTGCGTCTATGCGGCGCTCGTCACCTGGCTGGTGTTCCGCGAGCTCTCGTGGCGCGACGTGCTCGACGCCGCGGGCACCACCGCGCTCTTCACCGGCCAGGTGCTGATCATCGTCGCCTGCGCCAGCGTCTTCGCCTGGCTCCTGACCGTGAACCAGGTGCCGGCGGCGATGGTGGCGTGGATCCAGTCGCTGAACGTCGCGCCCTGGCAGCTCTTGCTCGCGATCAACGTGCTCTTGCTCGCGGTGGGCTGCTTCCTCGATCCGCTCTCTGCGATCCTGCTTCTCACGCCGCTCCTCATCCCCCTGGTGAAGGCGGTCGGCATCGACACCGTGCGTTTCGGCATCGTCTTCACCGTGAACCTGGCGATCGGCCTGTTCCACCCGCCCTTCGGCATCAACATCTTCGTCGCGCAGTCGGCGCTCGGCCTGAAACTGGACGTGATCTACCGCGGCATCATCCCGTTCATCGTGCTATATCTCATCGCGCTGCTGCTGATCACGTACATCCCCTGGATTTCGCTGGTGGGGGTCAAGCTGTTTCTGGGTTACTAGGAGGGGAAGCATGAGGAGGATCTGGATCGCCGGCATCCTGCTGGCAGTGGCATTCTCGGCGTCAGCGCAGCAGTTCACCATGAAGCTGTCGTCGCCGACGATCAACGACGTCTCGCAGGAATGGATGAAGGCCTTCAAGGCCGGCGTCGAGTCGAGGAGCGGCGGCAAGATCAAGGTCGAGATCTATCCGGCGGGCCAGCTCGGGCCGATCCCGCGCACCGTGGAAGGCGTGGCGCTCGGCACCATCGAGATGGTGCTGCCCGCCACCGGCTTCCTCGCCGCGCTCGAGCCGCGCTTCGTGGTGTTCGACGCGCCGGGACTCTTCGACAGCATGCAGCACGCCCAGCGCGTGTTCGCCGATCCGGAGATCAGGAAGCGCCTGGCGAGCTTCGGCGCCACCAAGGGCGTCGAGCCGCTCGTCACCTTCGCGCACGGGCCGCTGATGCTGCTTGCGCACCGGCCGATCCGCGGCGTGGCCGACTTCAAGGGCCAGAAGATCCGCGTGCCGGGCGGAGCGCCGATGCACATCGAGCCGTTCCGCAAGCTCGGCGCGTCGCCGGTCTCGATCCCGCTCGGCGAGGTGATGCCGGCGATGCAGAACCACACCATCGACGGCTTCATTGCCGGGCTGACGGTGTTCACCTCCTTCAAGTACTACGACGTGGCGAAGGGCCTGACGCGCCTGCCGGGCTCGCACCTCATCGCGGCGGGACTCGTCAACCGCAACTTCATGAAGTCGCTCGGCCCGGACCTCGAAGCCATGGTGCGCGAGGAATCGCGCAAGGCCGAAAGCCTCTTTTCCGGCTGGGGCGTGGAGGATGTCGAGCGCGGCCGCAAGATCTGGGCGCAGAACGGCGGCGAGAACATCGAGATGGCGCCTGCCGAAGCGCAACGCTACCTCGCCGAGACCACCGGCGTGCTGCCGGCGCTGCTGGCCGCCAGTCCGCAGCTCAAGGAAGATTACGAGGCCCTCGTCGCCGCCGCCCGGAGAACCCGCCAATGAAAGCCTTTGCCGCCATCACGGCCTGCGCCCTCGGATCGTCGCTCATTTCTCCTGTGTGGGCGCAGCAATACACGATGAAGCTCTCGGCGCCGACCGTGAACGACATGAACGTGGAGTACATGAAGGCGATGAAGGCCGGCATCGAGCCGCGCTCGAACGGCCGCATCAAGGTCGAGGTCTATCCGGCGAACCAGCTCGGCCAGATCCCGCGCACGGTGGAAGGCGTGGCGCTCGGCACCATCGAGATGACGCTGGTGGCGAGCGGCTTCTTCATCGGCATCGACCCGCGCTATCTCGTGTTCGACGCCGCGGGCCTGTTCGACGACATGGACCACGGCAACCGCGTGTTCCAGGATCCGGAGATCAGGAAGCGCCTCGCCAACTTCAGCGCCGACAAGGGCATCGAGCCGCTGATCGTCTACTCGGCGAACCCGAACATGGTGCTCTCGCACAAGCCGATCCGCAGCCTCGCCGACTTCAAGGGCCAGAAAATCCGCGTGCCGGGCGCCGCGCCGCTGCATGTGCAGCCGTTCCAGGCTTTCGGCACCTCGGCGGTCTCGATGCCGCTCGGCGAAGTGCTGCCTTCGATGCAAAACCGCACCATCGACGGCGCGGTCGCCGGCCTCACAGTGTTTCCCGGCTTCAAGTACTACGACGTCGCCAAGGGCATGACCTACCTGCCCGGCTCGTACCTGATCCTGGTCGGCGGCGTCAGCCGCGCGTTCATGAAAAACATCGGCCCCGAGCTCGAGGGCATCGTGCGCAGCGTGTCGCGCGACACGGAGAAGCTCTTCTTCACCTGGCTCCCCGAGGACGTCGAGCGCGCCAAGAAGAACTGGACCTCGAACGGCGGCGAGCTCATCAACCTGCCGCCCGCGGACCAGAAGCGCTTCGTCGACGACGTCAACAAGGTAACCGAGTCGGTCCTCGCCGGCCAGCCGCAGGTCAAGGCCGAGTACGACGCCTTGCGCGCCGCGGCGCAGAAGCATCGCAAGTGAAGCCGGCGAGCAGGATCGCCATGGCCAGCGTCGGCCTACTGGCCCTCGTGCACGCCATTTTGGCCGTCGCACAGGTACCGCCCGCCGAAGCGCGGGCGCGGCTGGAGGCCTTCGTGGGCTCGTGGACGGTTCTCGGCCAGGAAGAAACCTATTCCGAGATCTGCGAGTGGTATCACAACAACTCGTTTATCGTCTGCAATACCGAGCAGAGGCAGCCCAAGGGTGTCTCGAAGAGTGTCAGCATCCTCGGGTTTTCCGAGCTGACCGGAAGCTACACGTACTACGGCTTCGGCAGCAGCGGAGGAAGCCGTAGCCTGAATGGCTTTCGCAAAGGCAACGAATGGCTGTTCACCGGTGAACGGACCGCGCGAGGTGACCTGGTCCGCTACCAAGTATCGATGAAGCCCACGACTTCGGGCTTCACCTTTCTCGAAGAGAGGTCGACCAACGGTGGGCCGTGGGTCGTGGCAGCACAGTTCGAATACGTGCGGCGGAAATGAGATCTAACACTTAGGGGAGCACAGCCATGCTGACTCGACGAGAACTTCTGATCGGTGGAGCCGCAATGACGGCCTTGCCCGGTTCGCTGCTGGCCAAGGCATCGCAGCCGGCGACGCGCGTGAATTTCGAGGTGCCGGCGAATGCGTGCGACTGCCACACGCACATCCACGGCGACACGAAGGAATTCCCGATGTTCGCCGGGCGCGTCTATACGCCCGAGCCGGCGATGCCGGAGGAAATGGCGCAGCTCCACAAGGCGCTCGGCATGAAGCGCGTGGTGATCGTCACGCCGAGCATCTACGGCACCGACAACTCCGCCACGCTCTGGGGCATGAAAGCGCGCGGCGCCGACGCGCGCGGCGTCGCGGTGATCGACGACAAGACGCCGGAGAGCGAGCTCGATGCCATGGGGCGCGCCGGCGTGCGCGGCATTCGCCTCAATCTCGCCACCGGCGGCGGCAACGATCCGTCGGCCGGCCGCCAGCGCCTCGAGAAGGCGGCCGAGCGCATGAAGGCGCGCGGCTGGCACGTGCAGATGTACACCAATCTCGCGGTGATCTCCGGGGTCAAGGACGCGGTCCTGGCATCGCCCGTGCCGGTGGTGTTCGATCACTTCGGCGGCGCGCAGGCCACGCTCGGCCTCGACCAGCCCGGGTTTTCCGATCTGCTGCAGCTCCTCAAATCGGGCAAGGCGTACGTCAAGATCTCGGGCGCCTATCGCGCTTCGCAGAAGGCGCCCGACTACATCGACGCCGCGCCGCTGGCACGCGCGCTGATCGCGGCGAATCCCGAGCGCATCCTGTGGGGCACCGACTGGCCGCATCCGAACTCCGCGCCGACGCCCGGCTACGGGCCGATGGATGTGCGGCCGTTTAGCGACATCGACGACGGCCGCCTTCTCAATCAGCTGCCGGGCTGGGCGCCGGAAGCGTCGCTGCGCAAGACGATCCTGGTCGACAATCCGGCGCGGCTCTACGGCTTTTGAATAAAATTGGCGAGACGAGGTGAACCATGGATTTCGTGAGGTTTGAGCAGGCGCTACTGCACACCCGCGGTGTCAACCATCGCGAAGGCAGCTTCCGCTACAAGGATCTGGGCCAGGGCACGCCGGGTCGCCCGGAGAATTTCTATCTGCGGATGGTCTGGACCGAAGGCGATTTCTTCTCGCCGCGCCACATGCATAACTTCGACCAGGTGCGCGTGCAGATCCAGGGCAAGTTCAGCTTCGACAAGGACGGGACGATGCAGCCGGGCTGCATCGGCTACTTTCCCGAAGGCACGCCCTACGGCCCGCAGACGTCGGCCGAGGACACGGTGCAGCTCGCGATGCAGATCGGCGGTCCGAGCCGCAGCGGCTATCTCTCGGAAGAGGAGCGCACCGCCGCGGTCGATGCGCTGACGAAGCGCGGACGCTTCGAGAAAGGGCGCTACTTCGCCGCCGACGACAAGACCGGCGCCGGTCAGGACGGCTTCGAGGCGGTGTGGGAGTTCGCCAACGGACGCCGCATCAAGTATCCCAAGCGGCGGCTCGAGAAGCCCCTGCTCGTCAATCCCGAGGCGTTCGAGTGGCTCGACCTGCCGGGTTTTCCCGGCGTGCGCACCAAGCGCATGTGGGATTTCGGCAGCGGCGCGCTCGCGTGCTCGCTCTACCAGCTCGGCGCGGGCAGCTCGCTGGTTCTCGCCGGCCCCCAAACCTCGTTGGTGCAATCCGGCGCCGGTGCCATCGGGCAGCTACGCTTCGCGAAGTTCGACGTGCTGAATCTCGCGGCCGGCGACGGTGGTCATGAAGTCGACGACCTCGGGCGCGACGAGCGCCGCGTCCTGGTCCGGGCCGATGGACCCGTGCGTCGGGTGGCTCCGCTTGGACAGGAGCACCTCGCTCACCAGCGGGTTGCCGAGCCGCTGGACCTGGTTGTACATCCGCGCGGCGGCCGGTCCGGTGTTGTCATTGCATGCGGCGGCGGCCAGGCTCACCGCGACGACACCCGCCGCGAGCGCCAGTCGGCGCGTCGCGAGGGCGATGGTGCTGGGCTGCATCGTGGACTCCTCGAGTGTTCGGGTCGCGTGGGTGATCACTGGCTGATGGTGCCCCAGATGCCGAGCTTGCCGGGAGCGCTGCCCTCGATCATTGCGGTCGGCAGCTCGATGACGATCGAGTTGACGTTGAAGCCGGCGACGTAGTCGACGCCCGGGTTCCGGAAGTAGAACGGCGCCTGACCGTTGGGGGTGAGCGCGCAGGAGGCCGACAGCGCGCCGGTCACGGGGCGGCGGTCCGGCAGGATGCAGAACGCGGCCTCGAGATCGATGAAGAAGGGATCGTCGCGGGGGCCCGCGAAGACCTGGATGCCCGGCGCCGAGTCGAGCGTGGTCCCGAGCGTGCCGGTCACGGCCGGCGTGACGTCGGCCACCTCGTTCTCCATGGCGCCAACCACCGGCGGCGTCAGGGGGCCGCGGACCTGTACCTTCTGGTTCGCACCTTCGCCGGTGAAGGTGACCTGGATGACCTTGTCCTCCTTCGCGTCGCCGTCGGTATCGATCTTGAACTGGTAGAGCAGGTTGTGGTCGAATGAGGCCTCGGCCGGATCGGTGGCCTGCAAGGCCAGCGCGCGCTCGTCGCTCACTGCGGCGCCGTCGCCCGCGCTTAGCTTCTGGCCGTTCAGGTCGACCGCGCCGCGCGCCACGTGCACCCAGGCGTGCCGTCCGGATCCGAGCTGGTGGGTGACGCGCTCGCCCTTTCCCAGCAGCGCCCCGTAGACCGCGGCGTCCTGGTTGATCTTCACCGATCCATCCCGCCCCTCTCCCGACGCAAGCAGGCGAAGCTTTCCCTCCCGCTCCTCGGGAGAGAAGTTCTTCTGCTCGTAGCCGGCGGCGAGGCCGCGCCGCTCGGGGACGATCCAGATCTGGAGGAAGTGCACCGGGTCGGTCCGGGAGGCGTTGAACTCGCTGTGCGCGACGCCGGTGCCCGCGCTCATGCGCTGCACGTCGCCGGGGCGGATCTCGCCCCCGCCGCCGGTCGAGTCGCGATGCGCCAGCCCGCCCTGGAGCACGTAGGTCAGGATCTCCATGTCCCGGTGCGGATGCGTGCCGAATCCCTGCCCCGGCTGTACCGTGTCATCGTTGATCACGCGCAGCGATCGGAACCCCATCTGCTCGGGGTCGTAGTGGTCGCCGAACGAGAAGGTGTGCCAGGAATCGAGCCAACCGGCGCTGGTGTGGAAACGTTCGCCGGCCTTGCGCAACTTGATCATTCCATCCTCCGACTGCGTGGTCTGCGCCCGCTTCCGCGGCGCAGGCGTGGGATGCCCGACCACCCTGCCAGATTCGAAAGCTGGCCCACGGGCGAGACCGGGCGTTATCCTCGAGGGATGGTCAAGATCCAGTACTGCAATTCCTGAGGGTACAAACCCAGAGCTGCCCGTGCGGCGGCTGTGCTGCGGCAGGAGCTCGGCCTCGAAGCCGAGCTCGAGGTCGGCGCGCCCGGATCGTTCATCGTGCTCGTCGACGGCCAGCCGGTCGCCGAGAAGAAATCCGGCGACTTTCCCAGCGAGGAAGAGATCGTGTCCGCCGTCCGCCAGAAGACGGCGCGCTGATCTGGCCCAGGCCGTCAGGACGGCTGCGGCGCCGGCTCCCCCGCCTGCCCGGACTGCGCGCCCGCCTGCTGCTTGGCGACCTCGGCGCGGACCTTTTCCATATCCAGCTCCCGGGCCTTCTTCACGATCTCCTCGAGCACGTTCTGCGGCAGGGCGCCCGGCTGGGCGAACAGCAGCACCTTGTCCCTGAAGATCATCAGGGTCGGGATGCTGCGGATGTTGAAGGCCCCCGCAAGCTCCTGCTCTTCGTCGGTATTGACCTTGGCGAAGGTCACGTCCGGGTTGGCCTCTGCGACCCGCTCGTAGGTCGGAGCGAACGCACGGCAGGGCCCGCACCAGGGCGCCCACCAGTCGATCAACACGATGCCGCCCTGCTCGATGGTCTGCTGGAAATTGTCCTTGGTGATCGTCACCACAGCCATGTGCGTCTCCTCGGCCCCTTCGATGCCCGGCGCCAACGCCAAGGTTCATTCTTCCGGGGCTCCGCCGCTACGGGCCAGGTCCTCGGTCCGGATCCGGGCGGGGTCCATCCCGCGGGCCCGCTTGGTCATGGTCTGGAGGAGCTCGTCGTAAGAAGGGAGCTCTCCCTTGATGAACCGGAGCGGGTTGATGCGAGCGACCACGAAGCTCCTCAGGTAGGGCGAGGTGAGACCCCGCGCCTTCAGCTTCTCCACTGCCTCTCCAACTGCCTCGTCCAGCTCCAGCAGCTTCTGGGCGCGTTCCTCGCGCACGGCAAGCGAGTCGCGCAGCGGCTGTTCGAAATACTGGTCGACCTTCTTCAGAGCCGGAGCGTATGCCCCGCCCGAGAGGCGCCCCTTCTTCTCGTACGCGAATCCGAGCGTCACCAGCGAAGGGTCCTCGAACTCCAGGGCGAACTCGCTCTCCTTGCGGCCGCCGTCGAGCTGCGAAAGGTCCCGGTACATGCGCACCACTTCCAGCGCCTTCTCGCGCAGGTTGTGCGCTTTTTCGATGTTGAGGGCGAGGATCTGGTAGGCGACTTCCCGCTCCGGAACGACGAGAGCCAGGATGGACTTCGCCCCCAGCTCCTTCAGGGCCGTGAGACGGTGGCCGCCGTTGGGCGTGCGGAAACCCTCGGGGTCGCGGACCGCGATGATCGGATCGAGGTATCGCCGGGTCTTGTCCATCGCGCGCGTCAGCTTCAGCACGTGCGCGTCGGAGACGTCGCGCTGGAAGACGGTGGGCTCCACCTTGTCCACCGGGAGCGCCGCGAAGAGGAGCGCGTGGCCGCCCAGCGGCTCGCGGTAGGCTGCGAGCACGGAGCCGCCCTCCGCCTCGACCTGCCCGGCGAGCGTCTGCAGCTCGGGAGGCACCGCATCGAGCCGGAGCTGGGGCGGCAGAAGCTCGGTCGGCTTCAGCTTCACTCCCTTGCGGGCGCGCGGCTTCCCCGACTTCGTCACCGGCCGCTTGCGGGCAGTGGGCATGGCCGCGGCAAGTTACCGCCTGCGGCGAGCGTCCGCCAGCGCCGGCAGGATATGGTGCGCCGGCATGCTCGGAGCTCGCGGGCTTCCGCCGACGTACTGGATCCTCTGGACCGGCGCTCTGATCAATCGGCTGGGCGGGTTCGTCATGCCGCTGCTCGCGCTCTATCTCACCGGCGAGCGCGGGTTGTCCGTCGAGCAGGCCGGGCTCATCGTCTCCCTGTACGGGGCCGGAGCGCTGCTCTCCGGACCGCTGGGAGGCTTCTTCGCCGACCATTCCGGACGGCGGCGCACGCTGGTGGCCGGCCTGGTACTCGGCGCCCTTGCCATGCTGCACCTCGCCTTCGCCCGGACGGCGTTGCACATCGGCGCTGCCGCCTTCCTGCTCGGGCTGTTCGGCGAGGTCTACCGGCCGGTGATCTCCGCCGCGATCGCCGATGTCGTTCCCGCACAGGACCGCGCCCGGGCCTACGGGATCCTCTACTGGGCCGTGAACCTGGGGTTTGCGGTGGGGAGCGCCCTGGGCGGCGCATTGTCGCAATACGGTTGGACCCTCCTGTTCGTGGGGGACGCGGCGACGACCCTCGCTTACGCGGCCATCGTCTGGCTGCGGATCCCGGAGACCCGGCCGGCGCATCCAGTTCATGGGGAGCGGCAGCCGCTCTGGGCGCCGCTCGCGGACCGTCCCTTCGTAGTGTTCTGCGCCCTGATCATGGTTGTGGGGTTCCTGTTCAACCAGGCGTTCATCACGCTCCCGATCGACGTGCGCGACCACGGGTTCTCGCCCGCGACGTACGGCGCCCTGATCGCGCTCAACGGCGTGCTGATCTTCCTGCTCCAGCCGCTGGTGGCGCGCGCGCTCGCCCCGTACCCCCGGCATCGCGTTCTCGCCGCGGCGGCCGCGCTGGTCGGCGCCGGATTCGGGATGACCGCGCTGGTCCGGACGCTGCCCGGCTACGTCGCGGCCATCACCGTCTGGACGCTCGGAGAGATCGTCATGGCCGGGATCGGCCCCGCGGTGGCGGCGGACGCCGCGCCTGCTGCCCGGAGGGGCGCGTACCAGGGGCTGTTCCATATGTCGTTCGGAGTGGCGTCCCTGACGGCCCCCGCCGTCGGCTCCTTCGTGCTCGGGCGGTTCGGGTCGGCGGTGCTGTGGGGAGCCTGCCTGGGCGCGGGTCTCCTGGCGGCGGCGGGCCAACTCGCGCTCGGCACCCTGCGGCGACACGGAGAGGATGCTCTCGGCAGTCCTGCCCGCTGACGCGCAGCGTTCGCGACCCGCCTCACTTCGTGATCCGGAAGGCGCGGTGTACGGCGCGGTTGCGGTAGTCCTCCGGGACGGTGTTCTCCTCCGTATGACGCAGCCCCTGCAGGTCGGGAGAGAAGCGCTGGTGGTTGGTGGCGAACCACAGCACTCCTCCCGGCTCGAGCACGGCCAGGGTCCGCTCGATCAGATCGCGGTGGTGGCGTTGCACGTCGAAGACCCTGCCGCCGAAGGCGGAGAACGAAGGGGGGTCGAGCACGCAGAGCGTCCAGCGCCGCTCGCCGGCCGAGCGCAGGAACTCGTCCACTCCCGAGCGCACCAACTCCCCCGAATGGCCGTTCAACTCCAGATTCGCGGCCGCCCAGTCGAGGTAGGTCTGCGAGGCGTCCACGCTGGTGGTCTGCACCGCGCCGCCCGCCGCCGCGGCGCAGGTGAAGCTGCCGGTGTAGGCGAAGAGGTTGAGGAACTTCGCGTTCCGCGCCTCTGCGCGGACCCGCGCACGCGTCTCGCGGTGGTCCGCGAACAGCCCGGTGTCGATGTAGTCGTCGAGATTGACGAGGTAGCGTAGATCGTTCTCACGCACGATGATGCGCTCGTTCTTCCGCGACAGGCGCGCGTACTTCTTTCCCGTCCGGCGTCTCTTGAGGTGGACGCGCTCCATCGGAACGGAGAGCGCGCCCGCCACCGCCTCCGCCATGGTGGTCAGCCAGGGCAGGCCTTGCGTCTGCGTACGCTCGTATTCGGCGATCACGAGATGTCCTTCGTACCAGTCGACCACGGCGCGGATCTCCGGGATGTCGCGGTCGTAGAGGCGGAAGGCGCCGACCCCGCGCTGCTGGAAGCGAGGATGCAGCTTGCGGAGGCTCTTCCGCGCGCGGTCGGCAAGCATCTGCGCTTGCCGCTCGAGCTTCACAGCCCCGGGGCCCAGCGCTCGATCTGGTCGAGGATCGCCCCCGGGGCGTCCTCCTGCAGGAAGTGCCCCGCGCCCTCGAGCAGGTGGGGGCCGTCCACGCGCGCGAACAGGTGCTGCCAGCGCTCGAGCTGCGGCTTGCGGAAGGCGCGATCCTTGAGCGCCCAGCTGATCAGCGCCGGTTTCTGGCGCAGCCGCGACAGATGGTCCTCGATGAAGGCCATGGCGGCGTACGACTCGTGGAACGGGTTGCTCGTCTCCGGGATCAGCTGCGGAAACCGCCCGATGCCCACGCGGTCGTCGGGGGTGGGGAAGGGCGCCCGGTAAGGCTCGAGCTCCTCGTCGCTCAGCGGGCGGGGGCCGCCCTTGGCCAGGAAGAGCTCGACGAAGAGGTTCTTCTGCACGCTGCGCTTCCACCCGCCGCGCCCCAGCACCAGGAACTTGAACAGCCAGGGCAGCTTCAGACGCGGTTGGCGGACGAACGCCCAGGTGTTCAGCACCACGACGCCGGCCACCCGGTCGGCTTGCTTGGTGGCCCAGCCCATCCCGATGGGGCCGCCCCAATCCTGCATGACCGGAACCACCCGGGACGGCTGCAGCTCGCGCAGGACGCGGCCGAGGTTGTCGATGTGCCGCTCCAGCGTGTACCAGCGCGGATCGCGCGGCTTGTCGCTGCGGCCGAAGCCGACGTGGTCCGGCACGATCACCCGGTAGCGCGGCGAGAGGCGCCGGATGAACTCGCGGTACAGGTAGCCCCAGGTCGGGTTTCCGTGCAGCAGGAGGAAAGTGAGGGGCGCCTCGCGGGGGCCCTCGTCCACCACCGCCTGCCGGACTCCCTGGTCCACGTCGATCAGCCGGCTCTTCCAGGGGAAGCGCCCGCCGAAGTCGGACCAGACATCGAGACCCGGGTACACGCGCATGGGGGCCGGCCAAGATACCATCGGGGCGGCGCCGATCGATCCGAAGACCTTACGGCCACTCGTTGGCGCGCCCTTGCAGCGGCCCGCGCTGCGGGTTCACCACGCAAAACCGCTGCCCGGTGGGTGCCTCCATCACCCACCAGCGCTTGACGAGTTGACCTGAGCTACCCCCTTGACGTTGCGCCCGCGACGTGGCGTGAAGGCGCCATGCGCGCGATCCGGATCGAGAGTCCTGGCGGTCCCGAGGTGATGAAGCTCGTCGAGCTGCCCACGCCCACCCCCGCCAGCGGGCAAGCGTTGGTGCGGATCGAAGCCGCCGGCGTGAACTTCATCGACATCTACCAACGCAGCGGCGCCTACAAGATGCCGCTTCCGTTCACGCCCGGACAGGAGGGCGCGGGCGTGGTGGAGGCCATCGGAGACGGCGTCAGCGAGGTCAAGCCGGGCGACCGCGTGGCCTGGGCGGGACAGCTCGGATCGTACGCCACGCACCAGCTCATCCCCGCCGCGCGGCTGGTCCCGGTTCCCCGCGGGGTCGACGCGAAGAGCGCGGCCGCCGCGATACTGCAGGGCATGACGGCGCACTACCTGGTGACGGACACGTTCCCGCTCCGTCCCGGCCACACCTGCCTGATCCACGCCGCGGCCGGCGGCGTCGGACAGCTCTTCTGCCAGCTCGCCTCGCGCGCGGGAGCGCTCGTCATCGGCACCGCCGGCGGTCCTGAAAAGACTGCCCTGGCGAAGCAGGCAGGGGCGCACGAGGCCATCGATTACCGCACCCAGGACTTCGAGGTGGAGGTGAAGCGGATCACCGGAGGCGCGGGCGTGCACGTCGCGTACGACTCGGTCGGCAAGGACACCTGGGAGAAGTCGCTGCGCTCGCTCCGGACCCGCGGAATGCTGGTGCTGTTCGGGCAGTCGAGCGGAAGCGTGCCGCCGATCGATCCTCAGCTTCTCGCCTCGGGCGGCTCGCTGTTCCTCACCCGACCCACGCACGGAAGCTACGTGCTCACGCGCGACGAGCTGCTCAACCGCGCCGGAGCGGTGCTCGGCGCCGTGGAGCGGGGGGATCTGAAGCTCAGGATCGAGAAGGCGTTTCCGCTGGCTCAGGCAGGCCAGGCGCACGAGCTCCTGGCTTCGCGCAAGACCGCCGGAAAGCTCCTGCTGCTCCCGTGATCGTCCTCAGCCGCGCGGAGGTGGCGGCGCTCCTCGATCCGGATGCCCTGGTCGAGGCGGTGGCCACGGCGCTCCGCGATCTGTCCGCGGGCAAGGCCTCGGTGCCGAATCGGATCGCGTCGTTCACGCCGGCGGGTCTTCTCGGGGCGATGGTGGGCTACGTGCCTTCCCTCGACGTCCTCGCGGCCAAGCTGGTGTCGGTGTTTCCGCAGAACGCCGGGTCCCCGACCCACCAGGCGCTGATCGCGGTGTTCGATCCGCGCAGCGGAGCGCCGCTGGCGCTCCTCGACGGGGAGGAGATCACCGCCCAGCGGACCGCCGCCGCTTCCGCGCTGGCCACTCACTTGCTCGCGCGCGAAGACGCACGAGTGCTGGCCATCGTCGGCACAGGCGTCCAGGCGGCGTCCCACGCGCGCTACGTCGCGCGGGCCCGGAAGTTTCGCGCCATCCTGGTCGCGGGCCGCAACGCAGCGAAAGCGGCGAAGCTCGCGACGGAGATCGGAGGGCGGGTTTCGAGTATCGAGGAGGCGGTCCGCGCTGCGGACGTGATCTGCACCACCACCCACGCGCGGGAACCCGTCGTCCGGCGCGACTGGCTGCGGCCCGGCGCGCACGTGAACTCCGTCGGCCTGCATCCGCAAGGCCGCGAGATCGACAGCCTGGAAGGCATGCGGGTCGCGGTCGAGTCGCGCGCTTCCGCTTTTGCTCCGCCGCCCGCCGGGGCGAACGACCTCCGCGACACCAGCGCGGCGGAGGCGGTGGAGCTCGGCGAGCTGTCTTCCGGCGCCCGGGCCGGCCGCGCTTCGGAAGCGCAGATCACCGTCTACAAATCGGTCGGGGTCGCGGCGGAGGACGCGGCGGCCGCGGCGCTGGTCCTGCGCCGGGCGCGCGAGGGCGGCGTCGGGCGCGTGATCGACCTGTAGGAGAACGTTTCCGATCCGGCTGCGCATCGATGCCGCGGCCCGGCGTAGAATGGGGTCCCATGTGGATCGTCCGTCTCGCTCTCCGGCGTCCGTACACCATCGCGGTCCTCTGCACGCTGATCGCCATCTTTGGCGTCCTCTCGGTTAGCCGGATGAGGACCGACATCCTGCCGACGATCGACATCCCCGTCGTGATCGTGGTGTGGAACTACCCCGGGCTGTCCGCCGAGGACATGGAGCGCCGCGTCGTCTTCATCAGCGAGCGCGCGATGTCGACGACCGTGAGCGGGATCACGCGGATCGACTCGCAGTCGATGAGCAGCCTGGGGATCCTCAAGGTCTACTTCGAGCCGGGCAGCGACATCGGCGGCGCCATCGCCCAGATCGTCGCCGTCTCGCTCACCGCCAGCCGGATCATGCCACCCGGGATCACGCCGCCCAGCATCATCCGCTACAACGCATCGAACGTTCCGGTGGCGCAGCTGACGATCAGCTCGAAAACCCTCTCCGAGCAGGAGCTGTTCGACTACGGGCTGAACTTCATCCGCCTCCGCCTGTTCACCATCCCCGGCCTCTCCACGCCTGCCCCTTTCGGCGGCAAGTACCGGCAGATCATGGTGGACATCGACCCGGGCCGGGTCGCGGCGAAGGGGCTCTCGCCCAACGACGTGGTGCAGGCGGTGCTGCAGAGCAACGTCCTGATCCCCGCGGGGTCGGCCCAGATCGGCGGCACCCGGTACGACGTGCAGCTCAACTCCAGCCCCGAGACCGTGCAGGGGTTCAACGATTTGCCGGTGAAGGCGGTCGACGGCGCCACCGTCCTGCTTGGCGACGTGGCCCGCGTCCGCGACGGATACGCGGTGCAGGAGAACGTGGTCCGGCTCAACGGGCGGAGGGCCACCTACCTCGCCATCCTGAAGAAGGCCGACGCGTCGACCCTGGCGGTGGTGGAAGGCGCCCGCGAGCAGATTCCCGTCATCCAGGCCGCCGCCCCGGAAGGCATGGAGCTGAAGATCGACTTCGACCAGTCGGTCTTCGTGCGCGCGGCGATCGAGAACGTCCTGCACGAAGCGGCGCTCGCCTCGGTCCTCGTGTCGCTGATGATCCTCTTCTTCCTGGGGAGCTGGCGCGGGGCCGTGCTGGTGATGACCAGCATTCCGCTCGCCATCCTGGTCGGGCTCGTCGGCCTCTTCCTCTCCGGCCAGTCGCTCAACCTCATGACCATGGGCGGCCTCGCGCTCGCCATCGGCATGCTGGTGGATGACGCCACCGTCGAGGTGGAGAACATCCATCGCAACCGCCACATGGGAAAACCGCTGACCGTGGCGATCCTGGACGGCGCGCAGCAGATCGCCGTGCCGGCGCTGGCCGCGACGCTGACCATCTGCGTGGTCTTCTTTCCGGTCGTCCTCCTGGAGGGCCCGGCCCGGTTCCTCTTCACGCCCCTGGCGCTGGGCGTGGTCATCTCGATGCTCGCCTCGTACCTGCTCTCGCGGACCCTGGTTCCAACGCTCGCGCGCATCCTGATGGAGAAGGAGCCCCTCCACCCCGAAGGCGACAGCCTCGGCGCGCGCTTCAACCGCTGGCGGGATCGCGCCTTCGCCTCCTTCCAGGAGGGGTACGGCCGGACGCTGGCCGCGGTCCTGCAGCACCGTCCCCTGGTGCTGGTCTGCTCGGGCCTGGTGCTGGCCATCACGGCCTTCCTGCCCTTCGTGGTGGGCCTCGATTTCTTCCCGGTGGTCGACGCCGGGCAGATGCGGCTGCACTACCGGGCGCCGATCGGGACGCGGCTGGAGGATACCGAGCGGCTGGTGGCGCGCCTGGAGCAGCGCATCCAGGACATCGTCCCGGCGGACGAGCTGGAGACCATCAACTCGAACATCGGGATGGCGATCTCGTTCAACCACGCGTTCGTCCAGACCGACAACACCGGCAGCCAGGACGCCGACATCCTGATCGCGCTGAAACCGAAGCACGCGCCCACCGATAAGTACATGGAGCGGATCCGGCGCGAGCTGCCCGACGAGTTCCCCGGGTCCACCATGTACTTCCAGCCGGCGGACATCGTCTCCCAGGTGCTCAACTTCGGCCTCAGCGCTCCCATCGACGTACAGATCGATGGGCCCGACGTGGAGGCCAGCTATGCGGTCGCCCGCGAGCTGCTGGGCAAGATCCGGGCGATTCCCGGGGCTACCGACGTGCGCATCCCCCAGGTGCTCGCCTATCCGGCGCTGCGCGTCGACGTCGACCGGGCGCACGCTGCCCAGATCGGGATCACCGAGCGCGACGTGGCGAACAACCTCCTGGTCAGCCTCGCCTCCAGCTCGCTGGTCGCGCCCTCGTTCTGGCTCAATCCCAAGAACAACGTGAACTACCCGGTGGTGGTACAGACTCCGCTTCGCCACGTCGATTCGATCGCCTCGCTCTTGGGGATGCCGCTCGGCCGCGGGGCGGCGCTGATCTCTTCCTCGACGCCGACTCCGGGCGACACGCCCACCGGCGGCGCCTCGTACCTCGGGGCAGTGGCGAGGCTGCGGCCCGCTACCGGGCTCTCGATGATCAACCACGTCTCGGTGCAGCGGGTGGTGGACGTGCAGGCCAGCGCCACCGGTCGCGACCTGGGCGGAGTCACCCGCGACATCCAGAAAGCGATCCGCAGCCTCGGCAAGCTGCCCAGGGCCACCCACGTGACCCTGCGCGGTCAGAGCGAGAGCATGTTCGCCGCCTTCGGACGCCTGGGCGTCGGAATGATCCTGGCGATCGCGCTGGTGTACTTGCTGCTGGTGGTGCTCTTCCAGTCGTTCCTGGACCCGTTCATCATCCTGGTGGCGGTCCCGGGCGCCCTGGTGGGCATCCTCTGGATGCTGGCGGCGACCGGGACTACCCTGAACGTCGAGTCGTTCATGGGCGCGATCATGGCCGTGGGCATCGCCACCTCCAACTCCATCCTGCTCGTCAACTCCGCCAATGATGCGCGCGTGCATCGGAAGCTGGGCGTCATCGAGGCCTCGATCGAGGCGGGCAAGACCCGCTTGCGGCCCGTTCTCATGACCGCGCTGGCGATGCTCCTCGGCATGGTCCCCATGGCGCTGGCCATGGGCGAAGGCGGCGAGCAGAATGCGCCGCTGGGGCGCGCGGTGATCGGAGGGCTCCTGGTGGCGACGTTCGTGACCCTGTTCATCGTGCCCGCGGCGTACACGCTGCTGCGCAAGGCGCCGCCCAGGGCGCACGAGCTCGATGAACAATTCGCGGCCGAGAGCCGTGGCGCCTCGGAGGCTTCCCGTGCCTGAGAAGCCCAACAGGAGTCGCCTGATCGCCGCGAGCAGCATTGCCGCCGTCATCGCGGCGGGCGCTGGCACACTCGCGCTGTTCGCGCGCGAGCGCAGCGCGCAGGCCCGCCAGGAAGAAATCCTCAAGAAGGAGCTGGGGCAGGGGCCGGTGGTCCGCGTCGCGCGGGTCGCCGTGGCGCCGGCGGACCGGGTGGTCTCGCTTCCCGCGGAAGTGCGGGCCGAGCAGCACGCGACCCTCTACGCCAAGGTGAGCGGGTACGTCAGCAAGGTGCTGGTCGAGCGCGGCGACAAGGTGCGCAAAGGCCAGGAGCTGGCGGTGCTCGAGTCGCCGGACCTCGCCGCCCAGGTCGCCTCCGCGCAGGCGGAGCTCACCTTCCGCCGACAGCAGCTGGCGCGCGTGGAGCGCCTCGCCTCCTCCGGCCGGGTCTCGGTCCAGGACCACGAGGCGGCGGTGGAGGGCGTGAAGGTGGCCGCTGCCGCGCTGACGCGAGCGGAGATCCAGAAGGCATACCAGGTGCTGCGCGCGCCGTTCGACGGGACCATCACGGCCCGATACGCCGACCCGGGCGCGCTCCTCCCCGCTGCGACCGGGAGTACCTCCTCCGCGCAGCCGCTCCTGGAAGTGGCGCAGCTCGATCGCCTTCGCATCGCGCTGCACCTCGGCCAGGAAGACGCGGCGAGGGTCGGCGTGGGGGACGCGGTGCAGCTCCAGGCGTCGCCGGACCAGCCGCCGTTCGAGGCGCGGATCTCGCGCATCTCGCAGAGCCTGGACCCGAGGACGCGCACCATGCTGTGCGAGATCGATCTGGCCCAGCCGCCTGCGGGCCTCTATCCGGGAGCTTTCGTCCAGACGAGGCTCCCGGTGCACGGGCTGCCGCGCCCGCTGCTTCCGACCGAGGCGCTGCTCGGGCAAGGCGGCCAGCTCTTCGTCGCGCTGGTGGAGGAAGGGAAGGTCCACTTCCAGCGCGTCCGCCTGGGCGTTGACGACGGCGCGCATGTCGAGGTGTTGGACGGCCTGCGCGGCGGAGAGCTCGTCGCGCTCAACCTCGGCGCGGAGGTGCTGGACGGGGCGCCGGTCAGGATCCAGCAGGAGGTCCGGCGCGAAGGGCGATAGGCCCACTTCGCCGGGATGAGCGCCTGGAAAAGCGTGCGGGGGCGCCCATCGCCGGCGCGCCCCCGCACGGTGAAGCCTGAAGCCGTGAAGCTTAGAACCCGGCGAACTGATAGCCGACGCCGGCCGTGATCATCAGCGCGTCGGCAAAGCTGCCGACGTCCTGCGTGTGCAGGTTGACGCGCGCATTCCACTGCTTCATCGCGTAGCCCACGCCGATGCCGGTGCCGAACTTCAGGTCGTTCTGCGACTGCGACACGCCGCCGCTCGAAGCGCTGGTCATCAGGTCGAAGAGTCCGAGCTCGAACGCCCCGAACAGGCCCTGGCGATCCGGCATCAGGTAGTACTTGGCGCCGAGCAGGATGGGGATGGAGTGCACGTGCACGTCGACCGTCGGCGAGAGGGCCTTGTTCGCGTGGTACTGGAACCCGATGCGTGCCGTCGCGCTGAGCGCGTCGAGCAGCGGGTACTCGCCCACCAGCATCACGCCGCCGCCGACGCCGTTCACGTCCGAGTAGTTGCCGATCGGCATGCCGAACTCGAGCTCGGTGCTCACGAAGAACGTCTCGTGATGAGCGCTCGACATCGAGGAGGTACGGCGCGCCGACTGCGCGCTCGCTGCGCCCGAGAAGCAGAACAGGATTGCCATCGCTGCCATCGTCAGTTTCTTCATTTCGATCTTCTCCTGGAGCGGATCTGGCGCACCGTGCGCCTGTGCGATCGCTCGGTTGGTTGCTCAGAGAGTACGGGCACATGCAATGCGCCCTCAACGCGCGGAAGTGCTCGGAGCGGCGCGCGCCACGCCTGCTCTCGCACCCGATGCGCGCGCGCGATATCGTCGCTGCGTGGGCCTCGCGTTCATCACGCATTCCGACAACCGGCTGCACGAGATGGGTCCTGGCCATCCCGAGCGGCCGGAGCGTTTGCAGGCGATCGAGGACGGGCTGATCGCATCGCGTCTGGATTACGTCACCTCGCGCCATCAGGCGCCGCTCGCCACGCGCGAGCAGCTCGCGCGGGTGCACGATCCCGCGTACCTCGACGCGCTGCAGCGGCTCGCGCCTTCCTCGGGCCTCGTCCAGCTGGACCCCGACACGGCGATGAACCCGCACACGCTCCAGGCGGCGCTGCGGGCGGCTGGAGCGGCGGTGCTCGGAACGGACCTCGTGATCGGCGGCAAGGCCGAGGCGGCATTCTGCGCGGTGCGGCCGCCGGGACACCACGCTGAGCGTGCGCGGGCGATGGGATTCTGCTTCTTCAACAACGTGGCGGTGGGCGCGGCGCACGCGCTCGCCCAGCACGGGCTCGAGCGCGTCGCCGTGGTCGACTTCGACGTCCACCATGGCAACGGGACCGAGGACATGTTCCGGGACGATCCCCGGGTCCTGATGGTCTCGACCTTCCAGCACCCGTTCTATCCGGGAAGCGGCGTCGAGGGCCGCTCCGATCGGATGGTGAACGTGCCGCTCGCGGCAGGCGCGGGGAGCCGCGAGTTCCGCGCCGCCGTCGAGCAGGAGTGGCTTCCCGCGCTGGACCGGTTCCGGCCGCAGATGCTGTTCATCTCCGCCGGATTCGACGCGCATCGCGACGACGGCCTGGCCTTCCTCCGGCTTTCCGACGCGGACTATCCTTGGGTGACCGGGCAGGTGCGAGCGGTGGCGGCGAAGCACGCCGGAGGACGGATCGTCTCCCTGCTGGAGGGCGGCTACGACCTCGACGTGCTCCGCCGGTGCGTGGCCGCGCATCTCCGGGAATTGACGCCCTGAGGCCATCGTAGCGCTCGCGTGGCGCCACCTGTTGCACGAAGTCCGGAAACGCGCCTCCCTTCGCTTTCCCGGGGCCCCTCGCTGGCACGCGCCATGCTCTACGCCCGCCAGGGGAGG
>Ga0209488_10001429_pt1 | contig 20418 bp, 13 predicted proteins | sample Rivendell_Oct201_8_FD_188349 | JGI IMG/M metagenome (GOLD analysis project Ga0209488, IMG submission 188349) | Vadose zone soil microbial communities from the Eel River Critical Zone Observatory, Northern California, USA -... | ecosystem: Environmental > Terrestrial > Soil > Vadose zone >...
CGCCCGCTGCCTGTCGATCCGAATCCGACCTGGAACGGCTACTCGATCGCGACATGGGACGGCGACACGCTCGTCGTCCAGACGATCGGGTTCAAAGACGATCTGTGGCTCGATGCAGCCGGAAACCCGCTCGGGAACACCGGAAAGTTGACGGAAAAGATCCGCCGGCCGTCGTACGGCAGGCTCGACGTCGAGATGACGATCGAAGATCCGAAGTTCTACACGGCCCCGTGGACGGTGACGATCAAGCAGCCGCTCGTCCTCGACAGCGAGCTGCTCGACTACTACTGCCTCGAGAACGAGAAGTCGTGGCAGCACATGACGAAGTAACCCGGGTATTCGACTGAGAGCTGACTGATGAATTGGCGGAAAGCGGGCGCGCTTGCAGCGCTGGCACTGGTCACGATGGCCACCGGGCGGGCGCAGGCGCCCCTGAACCTGAAGGTCCATACCGGCCGCGGCCAGATCGGGTACGACGTCAATTCGACGCTGGTGATCGGCGAGAAGGACATCCTGCTCATCGATCCGCAGTTCTCACTGAGCGAGGCGCACAAGCTGGCGGCCGAGATCCTCGAATCGAAGAAGCACCTCGCCACGATCTATGTGACCCACCCGCATCCGGATCATCTGTTCGGGCTCGCGGTGCTGAAGCAGGCGTTCCCCGACGCGAAGATCGTGGCCCTGCCGGCCACAGCCAGCGCGGCGAAGACAGGCTGGCCGGCGCGTCAGAAATTCTGGTTCGCGACGTACGGGACGAACATCCCCGGACCCGACCCGGTGTTGCCGGAGGAACTCGCCGCCCCTGTGCTGACGCTCGAGGGCGAGCAGTTTCCGATTACCGGCGGCGTACAGGGCGCCGACGGTCCGGGCAACAGCTTCGTCTACATCCCCTCACTCAAAGCCGTCGTCACCGGCGATATCGTCTTCGACCAGGTCTACTTCGGTGTGCCGCGCGACGCAGCGCGCGAGAACTGGATGAAGACGGTCGGCCAGATCGCCGCGCTCAATCCAGCCATCGTGATTCCCGGCCACGAAGGTCCGGCGGCGACGCACGACATGCGCGCCGTCGAGTGGATGAAGCGGTACATAGCCGATTGGGACGCGAACGTCGCCAGGTCGAAGACCCCCGGCGAGATGCGGGCGAACGTGTTGCGTCAGTATCCGCTGCTCGGGATGGAGTTCACGCTGGACGATCGGATCGCGACGTATTTCCCCGCGCAGCCGGCGCCCGCGTCGCGATGACGCGTCGTCGCGTCTGACTCGCTCGCCATGGCACCTTTCGTTACGCGCGCGGCTTCACGGCGTCGTGCACCGATACGATGACGCCGATGACGCCGGCCCCGTCACGTATTTTGGATACGAAGGATACGAACAGAGCGGCAGGCTCTTCTCGCCGGCCGTCACGGTGACCGACATGCCCGGCGCGACACCGCGCTCAACCCAGTCGAACAGCAGACCGAGACGATCGTAGGTATTGGGCACAGGCGCGACGGGAAGCGTCTGGCCATCGCCACTGGTCGCGTAGTTCGTCCCGCTCAGACCGTGGCCCGTCTGCGGCATGACGAAGAACCGGGCGAAGCGATCCACCTGCGCCCGGCCCATCTTGTCGACGACCGACTGGTAGAAATCGAGCTGCGATCCCGGAGACGCCAGCGTGTCGTTGGTGCCGATGGCGACGAGCATCTTGCCGCCGCGGCGCGCGAACGCGCTGAAGTCGGGGTTGGTCGCGTCGAACATTTCCGACAGGAATCGCCGCCGCTCGTTGAGCACGCCGCCTTCGACGTAGTCGAGCGGGTTGGCTTTGATGTCCTGCATCAGAAAGCCGGTGACGCCGAGGACACCCAGGTGCGAGTGCATCGGCGCATCTGCCGGCGCGCCTTCCTGTCCCCGGAATCGGGCCGGCAGAATCAGTCCACTGCCCGATGGATCGGTGTTGGGTGTCCACATGCCGAACTCGCGGACGCCGTTGGCGAGCGGAGACGCGAACTTGTAGTGCGAGTACACGAACTCGAGCGTCGAGATCTGGCCGTCGGTGAGGCAGGCGTTCGCGCTCGTGTCGGACGGATCGGGGTCGACGTTGTTCGGGCAGCGCTTCGCGGCCCACGGATGGCGGTCGGGCTTGCCGCGGCTCAGGTCGAAGATCGCGCGGCAGGCCATGTAGTTGTTCATGATGCCGTCGACTGCGCCGTCGAGGCCGTCGCACTGCCGCACGAACTCGCCGCGGATCGCGTTGATCTTGGCCGGCGTCACCCAGCTGGCCGTCGGCTTCTCGTGAATACGAATAAGTTCTGGCGCGAGCATCAGGGACGAGAAGTTCACGATGGGCACGTTGGCCGCGATGCCGTCGTAGTCGGCCGGATAGCGATTCGCCACGGTCAGGGCTTCGCGGCCACCCTGCGACGTGCCGATGTAGTAGTTGAAGCGCGGGCGCTCGCCGTACATGCGCTGGATCAGCACCAACGCTGCGTCGTGCGTTTTCTTCATCTGCGCGTAGCCGTAGTTGCGGAGCACTTCCTCGTTGAGCGCCCAGTCCTGGTCCGCCGGCGGAGGCGGCGGCCCGCCGCGGCGGCCGAACGCCGGCAACTGGTGGCCCGAATCGCTGCCGTAGGTGGCGAAGCCGCGCTGCAGGAGCGACGGCCCACCGGCGCCGAACTCGCCGCCACTGAGGTTCGGGATGATGCCGTTGTTGCCGCCGCCGCCCATTTGCGCGCCCCGCCGGTTCCACAACGCCGGCAGGATCACGCGGAAGTTGATCGGCCGCGCTGTCGGCGCGGTGTCGACCGGCGCGAACACGCCGTCGATGCGGCAGTGCGCGGGCACGGTGTCTGTCGCCGCCACCCACGCGGCCTGCAGGCTGACGCTGCGGACCGGCTCGCCGATCTCCTTCGGCGCGATCGTCGCGACCAGCGGCGCGGCCGTGCAGTCGGCCTCGGTCACGACCCGATTGGGATCCTGCGCCGCGATCGATAGGCACGCGAACGCCAACACCGCCGACGTCTTCAGAACACTCATGCTCGTTCTCCTCATCGCGGCACGCCGTCGGTCAACGTCGCCATCATCGTAGCCTTGAAGGGCGACTAACATTTCAGCCGCTGGTGGCTCCTATCCGTTTGATATGGATGAGTGTACCTATTACGTACCTACATCTGGCAATTTGAGCGGATCTATCGGCCTTGAGCGACCGAAAACAGGCCTAACAACAGAGGATGCGGTCTGCAAAGCAGTTCGACTCTCGCCGCCTCCACCCGCTTTCGGGCCTGATTCACGGGCATCTGAATCATTTTGATGAGCGGTGCCCTTGCCCTCCGTGTCTCTCTTATATAGTGAGGCGCAAGGGTAACGGCACGCTTTGAAGGGACATAGACATGGCTCAAGACACCAACGAAGAGACCCGTCGCAGATTTCTTGCCGTGGCGGGTGCCGGACTGGCGGCCACGTTCGCGATGACCCGGCCCGCCGCAGCGGCGGAGCCGACGGCTGCAGAGAAAGCCAACATGAAAGTCGTCACTGACTTCTGCTTGGCATTTTCAGCGGGCGACGCCGGCAGGATCATGTCCTTCTTTGCCGATCCATGTTCGTACCGGGTCACGGAGGCGAGAGATCCTATCAAGGGGTTCGCGGCGGTCAGGGATCAGATCGGCGACCTGGTCAAGAACGTCGAACGCTTCGAAGTCCTCGACACGTTCGCGCGCGGACCAATGGTCTTCAATGAACGGATCGACCACTTCAAACCGGGCGGGTCCATTCCACTGAGATCCTGGCACGGGGTGGGCGTCTTCTTCCTGAAAGACGGGAAGATTGTCGAGTGGCAAGACTTTACGACCTCCACGCAGCGAGCATGAGCCACTCACACAAGCTGCGCATTCAACGTAATCTCCGCTTTTAGCACCTTCGAGACCGGACAATTTGTCTCGGCGGCTTTGGCCATCGTGGCGAAGGTGGCTTGGTCCAGACCCGGCACCGTCGCGCGTAGCGTCAGAGCCGAGCGACTGATGCGAAACCCCTGGCCTTCGGGGTCAAGACTGACCGCGGCCTCGGTACGGAGTTCAGTGGGCATGTACCCGGCAGTCTGTAGCTGAAAGGCCAACGCCATCGTAAAGCAGCCAGCGTGCGCAGCCGCGATGAGCTCTTCTGGGTTGGTGCCCTTCTCATTCTCGAAGCGAGTCTTGAACGAATAGGCCGTGTCGGCCAGTACGCCTGAGTCGGTGGAAAGCGTGCCATTGCCTGCGCGTCCGGTGCCATGCCAAACCGCCGTTGCTTTGCGAACCATAATAACGTTCCTTTCCTGAACCATGAGGCTGACGAATTTACGATCTCGAACACCTGTGATGCGTTCTGATTCACCGCGTCGGCCACTCCTCACACCTGTCGACCGTGCATTTCATCGCGGTGTGCCCGAAGAAAGATACCTCGCTGCGAAGTTCGGGCCGAGCTACAACGATTACTGCGTGCGCGTTAGGCGCTACCTTAGGGGGCTGTCACTCACGCTTGTCGGCCGATCGTCAAACCTGTCATCAAATGAACCAGAAATGAACTAGCAAGCGCGCTCCACTCCTGAGCGGCTGCGCCAACTCGTTGCGCAGTAAACATGTTGCGTGACGCAGATCAGTGAAGGTGCAGGGCACATCCATTGCTATCCCCCAGAGCGCCATCGTTACATTTCTGGAGGCTGCATGACCGGACGATCGATCACCGTCGTTGCTGCGATCTCGCTCGCCGGGCTTCTCCTGGCCAGGCCGGCGGCGGCTTCCAAGCACCCGCGGTTGATTGGGCAAGTCGTGTCTCCAGCCGTGAAGGACATGCCCCCGCAGTCACACCATTCGGGAGAGGTGGAAGAGAGGGAACGACGTCATCCGCATCGTCCTGGCTCCGGCGACGTCGCGGATCCGGTCGTGCAGACAGGGACGACGACAACCGGCACCGCGCAGACGATCGGGAGTTTCGAAGGATTGGGCGCCGGCTATCCCGGCTTCAGCGTCACTGCGGCACCGCCGGATCCGAACATGGCGGTGGGACCCAATCACATCGTCCAGTGGGTCAACAACGCGTTCGTCGTCTTCGACAAATCGGGAGCGCCGCTGATCGATCCCGTGGACGACGACACGTTCTGGGGCGGTCTCTCCTCCACCTGTGAACAGCTGGGCGGATTCAGCGATCCGATCGTGCAGTACGATCGCGCCGCCAACCGCTGGATCGTCGGCGAAGTGGCGATTCCTTTGCTTCCGCCGTTCATCGGTCAATTCGCCCAGTGCTTCGCCGTGTCCACCACGCCCGATCCAACCGGCCCGTACTTCCAGTGGGCCTATGGCTTCGGCACGACCGTCCCCGACTACCCGAAGATCGGCGTCTGGCCGGACGGCTACTACGTGACGTGGAACATCTTCGAGAACGGCGCCACCTTCACGGGAGCGGAAGCGTGCGCGTGGAACCGCGTCGACCTGCTCAGCGGCGTCGCCAATCCGAGGAACCAGTGCTTCGACCTCCCGGCGTCAGTCGCCAGCCTCCTGCCGTCCGACGTCGACGGGCCAACACCACCACCGGCGGGCTCTCCGAACTTTCTCGCGAACATCGATCCCGACCTGGGCCGGTTGAACCTGTGGAGGTTCCATGTCGACTGGGTGCACCCGGCGAGCTCGACGTTTACCGGCCCGATCGTGATGACCGGCGCGGCCCCGTTTGCTGTGCCATGCGCCGGTGCCGACAGCTGCATTCCGCAACCGGGCACGACGATGGTTCTCGACTCGCTCGGCGACCGCTTGATGTACCGCCTGGCGTATCGCAATTTCGGCGACCACGAGTCGATCGTCGCCAATCACTCGGTCGCCGCCGGCAGCGCGACGGGCGTCCGCTGGTATGAGATTCGTAATCCGAACGGCTCTCCGACAATCTATCAACAGGGCACCTTCGCGCCGGATGCTGACAGCCGCTGGATGGCCAGCATCGCGATGGACCAGACGGGCAACGTCGGCATCGGCTACAGCGTGTCGAGCAGCGGCACGTTCCCCTCCATTCGATACAGCGGCTGGGAAATCGGCAATCCGCTCGGAACGCTTCAGGCCGAAACGACGCTCGCCGCTGGCGGCGGCTCTCAGACCGGGTACACGCGCTGGGGTGACTACTCCGCGATGCGGATCGATCCGAGCGACGGCTGCCTGTTCTGGTACACGCAGGAATACCAGGCGACGACGGTCTCCGCCAACTGGAGCACGCGCATCGGATCGTTCAGATTCCCGTCGTGCGGCCAGACCCAGGCATCCACGACGACGATGGTCGCTTCGTCCGCACCGACCTCGACGTTCGGCCAGCCTGTGACGTTCACGGCCACGGTCTCGCCGGCGGCGTCCACCGGCACAGTCCAGTTCTTCGATGGCGGCAGCTCGCTGGGAACGGCGGCGCTTGGCGGAGGCAGCGCGGCGCTGACCACGTCGACGCTGGCGGTGGGCGGGCACTCGATTCACGCCACGTACAACGGCGACGCCACTCACAGCGGAAGCACGTCCTCGTCCATCACGCAGACGGTCAATGCGATCACCACGTCTACCGCGTTGATCTCGTCGCTCGATCCGTCGACATTCGGACAGGCGGTGACGTTGACCGCGACGGTCAGTCCGTCCTCGGGTCCGACCGGAACCGTGCAGTTCTTCGACGGCGCCACGCCGCTCGGCAACGTGGCCCTCGGTGGCGGCACGGCGGCGCTGACGACCTCGACGCTGGCGGCCGGTTCGCATTCCATCACGGCCATCTACAGCGGCGACGCCAACTACGGCGGCAGCACGTCCTCGGCCGTCACGCAGACGGTCAATGCTGTCACGACGACATCCACAGCGTTGACCTCGTCGCTCGATCCCTCGGTGTTCGGACAGGCAGTGACGTTGACGGCGACGGTCGGTCCGTCCTCCGGTCCGACCGGAACCGTGCAGTTCCTCGACGGCGCCACACCGTTGGGGACCGTCGCCCTGAGCGGCGGCACGGCATCGCTGACGACCGCGACGCTCGCAACCGGCTCGCACTCGGTCACGGCCGTCTACAGCGGCGACACCGACTACGGCGGCAGCACGTCCTCGGCCGTCACGCAGACGGTCAGCGCGATCACGACGACTACGACGTTAACGTCGTCTCTGAATCCGTCGACATTCGGACAGTCAGTGACGTTGACGGCAACGGTCAGCCCGGCCTCGGGTCCAACCGGAACGGTGCAGTTCTTCGACGGCGCCACGCCGTTGGGCAACGTGGCCTCGAGCGGCGGCACGGCGTCGCTGACCACGTCGACGCTGGCGGTCGGCGCGCACTCCATCACAGCCGTCTACAGCGGCGACACCAACGACGGCGGCAGCACGTCCTCGCCTATCGCGCAAATCGTCAACAAGGTCACGACCGCAGCGACGTTGACCTCGTCGCTGAATCCCTCGGTGTTCGGACAGGCGGTGACGTTGACGGCGACGGTCAGTCCGTCTGGTCCGACCGGAACCGTGCAGTTCTTCGACGGTGCCACGCCGTTGGGGACCGTGGCTTTGAGCGGCGGCACGGCGTCGTTGACGACCGCGACGCTTGTGGCCGGCTCGCACTCGATCACGGCCGTCTACAGCGGCGGCGCCAACTTCAACGGCAGCACGTCCGCGGCCGTCACCCAAACCGTCAATCAGATCACGACCGCGACCGCGTTGACCTCGTCACTGGATCCATCGGTGTTCGGACAGCCCGTGACGTTCACGGCGACGGTCAATCCGTCCTCGGGTCCCACCGGAATGGTGCAGTTCTTCGACGGCCCCACGCCGTTGGGGGCCGTGAGCCTGAGCGGCGGCACGGCGTCGCTGACGACTGCGACGCTTGCCGTCGGCTCGCACTTCATTACAGCCGTCTATAGCGGAGACGCCAGCTATGGCGGCAGCACGTCTCTCTCGCTCACTCAGATCGTGGCTACGGGCATTGTCGACACGATCACCGCATTGACCTCGTCTCTGAATCCTTCCGCGTTCGGACAGACGGTGACGTTCACGGCGACCGTCAGCCCGTCTGCGGGCGCAACAGGCACCGTCACGTTCAGGGACGGCGGCTCGGTGATCGGCACGTCCCCGCTCGCGGGCGGCGTGGCGACGTTCACGCTATCGAGCCTGGCGGTTGGCGGCCATTCCATCACCGCGCAGTACAGCGGCGACGGCGCGCACAACGGCAGCACGTCGCCGGCGCTCGCGCAGACCGTGAACAGCGTCGCCACGGCGACGACGCTCACGTCGAGTGCCAATCCATCGAAAAGCGGACGGGAGGTTGTCTTCACCGCTACGGTTTCGCCATCGGCAGCGACTGGAACGGTTCAGTTCCTCGACGGTTCGACGGTACTGGGCACCGCGACGCTCGGCGGCGGCAGCGCGTCGTTCGCGACGTCGGCGCTCGGGGGTGGAAAGCACCTGATTACGGCCGTATACGGCGGCGATGCCAGCTTCTCAACCAGCACGTCGGCCGTTCTGACTCAGACCGTGACCGGCAAGAAGTAACACGGTGAATGGAGCGGCCGGCATCACAAGAGCAGCCGCGAAAGAATTCGGATCAGCGCTCGTTGTTCACTGAGGGACAGGCGCCTGAGAGCGGCGGGAGGCGCCGTCATCCGCTCGAGCATCAGGGAACGGAGCCGGACGCCGGTCGGAGTCAGGTCCAACACCTTCACGCGGCGATCCGCCTCTGACGGGCGGCGCCGCACCAGGCCGCGAGATTCAAGACGGTTCACCAGGCCGGTGACATTCGACGCATGGCACGCCAGCGCCGCGGCAAGCTGCCCCATCGGCATCGGCCGGCCTGGCTCGATCCGGTGGAGCACGTGACACTGGGCCGGTGACAGGTCCAGTTCGGCGGCCACCGGGGGCAGATGCTCGCGCTGCGTGAAGTAGAACTGCACCATGAGCTGCCAGGCGCCGCACGCATCCCGGTTGGCGCGTTTCATCGCCGCCAGTATAGTTGATGTGCTCAATAGTTGACATCATCAACTATAAGGCGTAGCCTCGATTCCATGGCTACCCTCAAGCTCATTCCAGTCGACGATGCGGTGATCTTCCCCGGCATGCCCGTGACCATGGCGGCCGATATCGGCAACGACACGCGCGTACTCCTCGTCCCCAGGCACGACAACACCTACGCCAAGGTCGGCGTCGTCGCCGAAGTCTCTGAACGGCGGCGGAAGTCGGTCTCGTTCCTGGCCCTCCACCGCGGCGTGCCCGGCGTGGCGCAGACCGGCCCCTCCGGTGACCTCCGGGTGGACGTGACCGAGCACCCGGATGTCGCGCCGCCGTCGAGCCTCACGCGCGAGCTCGAGCGCGAATATCGCGCGGTCGTGGAGGAAATCCTCGAGCTCCGCGGCGATGACGGCCGCATCAGCGCCTTCGTCCGATCGATTACCGACCCGGGCGCCCTTGCGGACACCGCGGGCTACTCCCCTGACCTGAACCACACTCAGAAGCGGCAACTCCTCGAGACGCTCGACATCGTCGAACGGCTGAAGCTGTCTCTGCAGTTTCAGCAGGAGCGGCTGGCCGAGCTGCGCGTCCGCAAGCGCATCCGCGAGGACGTGGAGACCGGTGCGCAGAAGCAGCAGCGCGAGTATTTCCTGCGGCGCCAGATGGACGCCATCCGGAAGGAGCTCGGCGAGAACGAGGAGTCAATTGCCGGCGAGTACCGCGCGAAGATCGCGGCGGCCGGTATGCCTGAGAAGGTCCAGCAGCAGGCCGAACGCGAGCTCGCGCGCTTCGAGCGCATGGGCGACCAGAACGCCGAGTCGTCCATGATCCGGACGTATCTCGACTGGCTGCTCGCCATCCCGTGGTCCACGCGATCCGAGGAGCGCCTCGACCCGACACATGCGCGGCAGGTGCTCGACGCCGACCATGCCGGCCTCGACGACGTGAAGAAACGAATCACCGAATATCTGGCGGTGCGCAAGCTGCGGGCGGAGCGCGGCCTCACCGACGATCGCCGATCGGGCGCGATTCTGACGCTCGTCGGCCCTCCGGGAACCGGCAAGACCTCGATTGGCGAGTCGATCGCCCGCGCGACCGGCCGCAAGTTCGTCCGGATGTCGCTCGGCGGCGTGCGCGACGAAGCCGAAATCCGCGGACATCGCCGGACGTACATCGGCGCGCTGCCCGGGCGGCTGGTGCGCGCGCTGCGTGACGCCGGCACGATGAATCCGGTCATCCTGCTCGACGAAGTCGACAAGCTCGGCGCCGACTGGCGCGGCGACCCGTCGGCGGCGCTGCTCGAGGTGCTCGACCCGGCCCAGAACCACGCCTTCCAGGATCACTACCTCGACGTCGAGCTGGATCTGTCGCATGTCCTGTTCATCGCGACGGCGAACGTCCCGGACACGATTCCCGGACCGCTGCTCGACCGGATGGAAGTGATCCGATTCGACGGCTACACCACGGACGAGAAGGTGGCGATCGGCCGCGGCTATCTCTGGCCGCGCCAGGTCGAACGCAACGGGCTCAGACCAGACGACGTGACGATGGCAGACGATGTGCTGCGGATGGTCGTGAGCGACTACACGCGCGAAGCGGGCGTCCGCCAGCTCGAACGCGAGTTGGGCACCGTGCTCCGGAAGACGGCGACAAAGGTGGCCACCGGCGATCAGCCCAGGCCGATCGTCGTCGACACGGCCACCGTGCGGGAGGCCCTTGGACGGGCGAAGGTGCATCACGAAGCGGCGGCGCGGACCGCAGTGCCCGGTGTCGCGACTGGACTCGCGGTGACCGGCGTCGGCGGCGACGTCCTGTTCGTCGAGGCGGCGTCGATGGCCGGCAAAGGCGGGCTCGTCCTCACCGGCCAGCTCGGCGACGTCATGAAGGAATCCGCCCGCATCGCGCTGACCTATGTGAAGAGCCACGCGCCGCAGCTCGGCATCGACGAACGGGCGTTTGACGGCCGTGAGTTCCACGTGCACGTGCCCGCCGGCGCGATTCCGAAGGACGGACCGAGTGCGGGCGTCACGATGGTCGCGGCGCTCACGTCCCTGCTGACGGGACGGCCGGTGAAGAGCACGATAGGGATGACGGGCGAGGTAACGCTGCAGGGCCGCGTGCTGCCGATCGGCGGACTGAAGCAGAAAGTGCTGGCCGCACATGCTGCGGGCTTGACCGAAGTCATCCTGCCCGAGCGGAACGCACCGGATCTCGACGAGGTGCCGGCGGACGTCCGAGACCGCATGCAGTTCCACATCGTGCAGTCCGTGGACGAAATGCTCGCGCGCGCACTGGAGCCGAGCACGCTCGCGATGGTCGCGTAATCGGGGTCGAATACACGGCGATGTTGCTGGACAGGCCGTGAGCAGGACGATGACAATCAGATTCCAAGCCACATTGACCGCAATCGGCTCGCAAGCGATTCTCAGACTGCCGCAGGCCGCCAGCCGCAAGCTTCCCTCGCGCGGGATGAGTATGGTTGAAGGCACGTTGAACGGCCGCGCCTTTCGGGCACCGCTCGAGCCTGACGGAATAGGAAGCCACTGGTTCAGGGTCAGCAACACCATGCGCAGGACGGCAGGAGCAGAGGTGGGCGACTCTGTGTCCGTTGCGGTAGAGCCGATGGCAGTCTGGCCGGAGCCAAAGGTGCCCGCGGATTTGGCGGAAGCGTTTGCGGCTGATCCAGCGGCCCGCAGATTGTGGATGGACATCACGCCGCTGGCGCGCTGGGATTGGATCCGCTGGATAGGCTCAACCCGAAACCGTGACACGCGCGCGATCCGGATAGAAAAGACGCTCTCGAAACTCAGGTCAGGAAAGCGGGCGGCCTGCTGCTTCAACCGCAGTCAGTGCACCGACCCCTCGATGTCGCACAAAGGCGTGCTGCTCGAACCAGCGACATCGAGAAGAACCTGAGGCATTCGATCGGGACACTGCGCAGATATACGCACACTGTCCGGCCCTGCACAGGCGCGTCGAGGCGCTGACGGCGCGTCACAACGAGAATCCCGAACAAAACACGCACCTCCGCCGGCGCCAGCTGGTGGATCGACCGTTGCGTTGCTGGACCGGCGAGGGTACGCGCGATGTCTCAGAAAGCCGTCCAGCTGTTGATTGGCCAGATCGTCACGGACGAGGAGTTGCGCGGGCGCTTCCTTCGCCAGCCGCTGGAGACCCTGACCGGGCTACGCGATCAGGGTGTCGAGCTCACATCTGGAGAAATCGAGGCGCTCGTCGACACCGACAGGCACTTCTGGACCTCCGGCGCGGCCCGGCTTCACTCACGCCTGCAGCGCTGCTGCCTCAGCACGTCTTCGCCCAAGGAGAAACAATCGTGATAAAGCGTCTTCTGATTGCGGCGTTATCGCCGCTGTTGTTCGTGTCGTGCCAGACCACCAGGGCGGCCACGCCGCCTGCGCCGCCGCCAGAGGTGACCGTCGCCGACGTGGTGCAGAGAGACGTGCCGGTGACGAGCGAATGGATTGCGACGCTCGACGGCTACGTCAACGCGCAGGTGCGGCCGCAGGTGTCGGGTTACCTGATCAAGCGCACTTATCGCGAGGGCGCCGCTGTACGGACGGGCGACGTGTTGTTCGAAATCGATCCCCGGCCCTTCGAAGCCGCGCTCGCCCAGGCCAGTGCGCAACTCGCACAGGCCGAGGCGCAGCTCGGCCGGACCGCACGCGATGTCGAGCGCGACACGCCGCTGGCCCACGAAAAGGCGATCGCTCAGAGCCAGCTGGACAACGACGTGCAGGCGAACCTCGCGGCGCACGCCGCGGTGGCGTCCGCGAAGGCGCTCGTCCAAACCGCGCAGCTCAACCTCGGGTTTACGAAGGTCACCTCGCTCGTAGACGGCGTCGCGGCGATCGCGACCGGACAGATCGGCGACCTCGTTGGACCGGGCACGCTGTTGACGACGGTGTCGCAGATTTCTCCGATCAAGGCGTACTTCCCCGTCAGCGAACAGGAATACCTGCGGATCGCCGGTTCCCTCAACGCCGCCGGGTCAAGTCAACAGCCGTGGGGCTCACACGCGGAGCTCGAGCTGATCCTGAGCGACGGCAGCGTCTATCCCAAGAAGGGATCGTTTCTCGCCGCCGATCGCGAGGTCGAGATCAAGACCGGGACGATCCGGCTGAGCGCCAGCTTCCCTAACCCCGGCAACATCCTGCGCCCAGGTCAGTACGGCCGCGTCCGCGCCATCACGCGCAGGCTCGTCGACGCGCGTCTCGTCCCCCAGCGCGCGGTGAGCGAGCTGCAGGGCGGCTATCAAGTGCGCGTGGTCGGCCGTGACGGCCGCATCGTGACCCGCGCGGTGAAGGTCGGCGACCGCCTCGGCCGGCTGGTCGTCGTGTCGTCCGGGCTCGACCGCGGCGAACGCGTCGCGATCGACGGCGCTCAGTCCGTGAAAGACGGCGCGCTCGTGACGGCGAAGCCGTTCGTGATGCCTGCAGACCGCGAGTAACGCCATGTCAAAATTCTTCATCAACCGGCCCATCGTCGCGATCGTGATCGCGATTGTCACCGTCCTGGTCGGCCTCGTGTCGATGCGCGCCCTGCCGGTGGCGCAATACCCCGAGATCGTCCCGCCACAGTTGCTCGTCACGGCGACCTATCCCGGCGCCGACGCCGTGACGATGGAGCAATCCGTCGCGACGCCGATCGAACAGCAGATGAACGGCGTGGACAACATGCTGTACATGCAGTCGATCAACGCGAACGACGGCACGACACAACTGCAGGTTACTTTCGAGGCGGACACCGACGTCAACACCGACCAGGTCAACGTCCAGAACCGGCTGGCGCAGGCGCAACCGAACCTGCCGACGGATGTGAATCAGTTCGGCATGTTGATCCGCAAGTCCACGGGCCTGCCGCTGCTGGCCGTGTCGCTGTACTCGCCGAAAAAGACGCACGACTCGCTGTTTCTCGGCAACTACGCGAACATCAACCTCGTCGACGCGCTGCTTCGCGTCCCCGGCGTCGGGCAAGTGGTGATTTTCGGCTCGGCCGACTACGCGATGCGGATCTGGGTGAAGCCGGACGTGCTGGCCAAGCTCGGCCTGTCCGTCCCGGATCTCTCGAAGGCCATTCAGCAGCAGAGCACGGTGAACCCGGCCGGCCAGGTCGGGGCCGCGCCTGGGCCGGTCGGCCAGGAAAACACGCTGACGGTGCGCGCGCGCGGACGGTTACAAACGGCTGAGGAGTTCGGCGAGATTGTCGTGCGCCTGAATGCCGACGGCTCGACCGTCCGGCTGAAGGACGTCTCGCGCATCGAGTTGGGCGCCCTGGCCTACAAGCAGATCGGACGCCTCAACGGCCTGCCCAGCTCCATCGTCGCCATCTTTCAGACACCGGGCTCGAACGCGCTCGCTGTCGCCGCCGGTGCGAAGAAGGCGATCGACGAACTGGCGCCGCGGCTTCCGGAGGACGTCGCCTTTGCCTACTCGCTCGATTCCACGCTGCCGGTCACCGAAGGCATCAGGGACATCGTGAAAACACTTCTCGAAGCGATGGTGCTCGTCATCCTCGTCGTCTTCCTGTTCCTGCAGAACTGGCGCGCCACACTCATCCCGATGGCGGCGGTGCCCGTGTCGCTCATCGGCACGTTCGCGCTCTTTCCGCTCCTCGGCTTCTCCATCAACACGCTGTCGCTCTTCGGCCTCGTCCTCGCCGTGGGCCTCGTCGTCGACGATGCGATCGTCGTGGTGGAGGCCGTGGAGCACCACATCGAACACGGCATGTCGCCGCGGGACGCCACCATGCGCGCCATGCAGGAAGTATCGGGGCCGGTCATCAGCATCGCCCTGATTCTGGCGTCGGTCTTCGTCCCGATCGCGTTCATGGGCGGAATCCAGGGCCGATTGAACAAGCAGTTCGCGCTGACGATCGCGGTGTCCGTTGTCATCTCGGCCTTCAATGCCCTGACGCTGTCGCCCGCGCTGTCCGCGCTGCTCCTTCGGCCGCGGCAGGCCACGACGGGCGTGCTGGCGCGATTCTTCGGCGGTTTCAACCGGTGGTTTGAGTCGGCCACCAACGGGTACGTCGGCGTGAGCCACATGCTCATCAGGAAGTCCGTCGTCGCTGCGGCGATCCTCGTCGGATTCGTGGCGGTCGACGGAACGCTTGGCAAGGGCCTGAAGACGAGCTTCGTGCCCGAAGAAGACTACGGGTTCTTCTTTCTGAACGTCCAGCTTCCGCCCGCCGCTTCGCTGGAACGGACCGACGAGGTCTGCCGGCACATCGAGCGAATCCTCGCAGAGACTCCTGGAGTCGACAAGGCGACGACAGTCGCCGGCTTCAGCCTGTTGACGCGCGTGTCATCGACCAGCAGTGCCTTCTACTTCATCGCGCTCAAGCCGTGGGACGAGCGCACCGCCGACACCCTTCACGCGCGCGCGATCGTCGATCGACTGAACGGCGCGCTGGCGAAGCAGGTCCCCGAGGCTGCCGCCTTCGGATTCATGCCGCCGTCAATTCCCGGCCTTGGCAACTCGGGCGGATTCTCCTTCTGGCTGCAGGACCGCAGCGGCGGCTCCGTCGAATTTCTCGACAGGAACCTGCAGACATTTCTCGCGGCCGCACGCAAACGGCCGGAGCTCGCCGGCGTCGCGTCGCTCTACTCGGCAGGGGTACCCCAGCTCTATGCGGATGTCGATCAGGACAAGGCGCTCAAGCAGGGCGTGCCCGTGGCCGACGTGTATCAGACCCTGCAGACATTTCTCGGCGGCCTCTATGTGAGCCAGTTCAACCGATTCGGACGGCAGTGGCGCGTGTTCGTTCAGGCCGAAGGCGAAGCGCGAACGCGGCCGGAGGACATCGATCGTTTCTACGTGCGCAACAACGACGCGAACATGGTGCCGCTGTCGTCGCTCGTCACGACGCGCCCGATGCTCGGGCCGGAGTTCACGAACCGATTCAACCTCTATCGGTCCGCACAGGTCATCGGTGGCGCGGCGCCGGGCTACAGCTCAGGTCAGGCGCTCGACGCACTCGAGGACGTCGCGAAGACGACGCTGCCGCCGGAAATCGGATACGACTGGGCCGATCTCTCCTACCAGGAACGCAAGACGTCCGGGACGGCGGCGACCGTGTTCGGTCTGTCCATCGTCCTGGTGTTCCTGATTCTTGCGGCCCTCTACGAGAGCTGGTCGTTGCCCTTTTCGGTGTTGCTGTCGGTGCCGATCGCCGTCTTCGGCGCGTTTGCCGGGCTGTATTTGCGGCGGTTCGATCTCGACGTCTTCGCGCAGATCGGGCTCGTCATGCTCATCGGCCTGGCGGCAAAAAACGCCATCCTGATCGTCGAGTTCGCCAGGGATGAGCTCCGGCGCGGACGGAGCCTCGTCGACGCGGCGCTCGAAGGAGCGCGGCTGAGATTCCGGCCGATTCTGATGACATCGTTCGCCTTTATCTTCGGCTGCGTGCCACTGTGGCTGGCCTCGGGATCCGGTGCGGCCTCACGCCGGGTGCTGGGCACGGTGGTCATTTCGGGCATGCTTGTGGCCACCGCGGTCGCGATTTTCATCATCCCTGTCCTGTTCGTGCTCGTCGAGCGCATCGCATCGCGCCGCGTGGAGGCCCCGCATATGGCCGTGGAACCCGGGACGTCGGAAGGACGCGCCTGACATGAAATCGATCACCACACTACTCGTCGTCTCCGTCACGTTGGCGACCGCCGCGTGCACGGTGGGACCAAACTACAAGCGTCCAGTCGTCCAGATACCGGACGCCTATCGAAGCGCGACGCCCGTTGACGCGTCGTCGCCTCGAGCCGCGTCACTCGGCGATCAGAAATGGTGGGACGTGTTCGACGACACGGCACTCCAGGCGTTGATTGCCACGGCCGTCCGCCAGAACTTCGACGTGCGCATCGCCGCTGCGCGGATGCTTCAGGCGCAGGCGCAGCTCGGCATCACGCGCGCCGATCAGGCGCCGACGGTCAGCGGCAATGCAGGCGCGGCGCGTGAACGGCTCGCGCAGTCGCTGGGCCTGCCGGCTCTTCAGACAAATGCCTTCGACGTGCAGGTGTCTGCTGCCTGGGAACTTGATTTCTGGGGTAAGTTCCGCCGCGCGACGGAAGCCGCGCGTGCCGAACTGCTCGCCACGCGATGGGGACAGCGGGCAGTTGTCACGAGCCTGGTGAGCCAGGTGGCGAGCGCGTACTTCACACTCCGCGCGCTGGATCTGGACCTCGACATCGCGCAGCGGACACTGGCGTCGCGGCGCGAGTCACTGCGCCTGACCTCAGTGCGCGCGCAGGGCGGCGCCACGTCGCTGCTCGACGTCCGGCAGGCCGAGCAGCTCGTGTTCGGCGGCGCGGCCGAGATCGCCAGCCTGGAACGGCAGATTGAACAACAGGAGAACCTGATCAGCACGCTGCTGGGGGACAACCCTTCATCAGTGATGCGCGGCCGGCCTCTGACGGAACAGCCGCGCGCGCCCGATGTGCCGGCGGGCCTGCCGTCGGCGCTTCTCGAGCGACGTCCCGATATCGCGCAAGCCGAGCAGCAGCTGATTGCGACCAACGCCGACATCGGCGTCGCCAAAGCCGCGTATTTTCCGCAAATCGCGCTCACCGGCGCCGCCGGGTGGCAAAGCACCGCTCTGTCCACGCTGTTCAGCGGGCCCGCAGGATTGTGGTCGGTCGGCGGCGCGCTGGCGCAGCCGATCTTCACGGCGGGACGGACACGAGCCCGCGTCGACCTCGCGGCGGCACGGCGTGATGAAGCCAGCCTCGTCTACCAGCAGACGGTGCAACAGGCGCTTCGGGATGTCTCGGATGCGCTCATCGCGTACCGCAAAGGCAGGGAGTTCCGAGAGCAGGAGGAGCTGCTGGCGCGATCGGCCGTCGACGCGCGACGGCTGGCCGACCTGCGATATCAGGGTGGCGCGACGAGCTATCTTGAAGTGCTGGACAGCGACACGCGGCTGTTCTCAGCAGAGCTGGGACTGGCCGACGCGCAGCTGAGCGAACAACTCGCCTTCGTACAGATCTATCGCTCGCTCGGCGGCGGCTGGCAGCCGTAAGGCCGCCCCGGGCTACGCGCGGGCACCGCCATCGAGACCGTACTTCCGGATGCGGACATAGAGCTGTGTGCGCGACAGGCCGAGTCGCTTGGCGGCCTTGACTTTGTTTCCCCCGCTCTCCCGGAGGACCATCTCGATCGTCTCACGCTCGTGGACGCGAAGATCGGTCGTCGTGGAGCCGGCAGGCCGTGCAGCGGCGCGCAGCGAGAGATGCTGCGCCGTAATCAGGCCGCCTTCGCACAAGATCGCCGCGCGCTCGAGCGCGTTGCGAAGTTCACGTACGTTGCCTCTCCATTCGTGCTGCAGCAGGGCGTCCTTCGCGTCGCGCGTCAGTCCCGCCGGCGGCCGGCCGAACGACCGTCCGATCTCGTCAAGAAACGCTTCGCTGAGCGGCAGGATGTCGGCGGGACGATCGCGCAGCGGCACCAGAGGTATGTCGAAGACCTGCAGCCGGTAGTACAGATCCTCGCGGAAGTCGCCGCGCTCCATCGCTTTCTTCAGGTCGCGGTTGGTGGCCGCGATGACCCGGACGTTTGCCTTCTGCGGCCGCGTGCCGCCCAGCCGCTGGAACTCGCGCTCCTGCAGCACGCGCAGGAACTTCGCCTGCGCCGACGGGCTCATCTCGCTGACTTCATCGAGAAAGAGCACGCCGCCGGCCGCCAGCTCGATCTGGCCGGGCTTGGACTGCTGGGCGCCGGTGAACGCTCCCCGCTCATAACCGAACAGCTCGGACTCGAGCAGCTGCTCGGGCAGCGCCGCGCAATTCAGGGCCACGAACGGTGCACCCTTCCGCGCCGACGCGCGATGAATGAATCGCGCCACGACTTCCTTGCCCGTCCCCGATTCGCCGGTGATCAGCACGGTCGTGTCGGTCGCCGCGACCTGCGTCGCCTTTCGCAGCGTGTCCTTCCACTCGTCGGACTGCCCGACGACGCGGCCGTAGCCGGCCTTCGAGTCGAGTTCCTCGGCCAGGAGCTTCACGCGCGCCTCGAGCCGCTCGGCGCGGCCATGGGCTTCCGCCACCTGACGGGCCGCGTCGGCGAGTTGTTCGTGCGATACCGCCAGCGCGACGTGGTCGGCCACTCGGCGCGCGACGGGAAAGTCCTTCGCGCTGAATGCCGCCACGCGCTTCGACCAGAAACTCAGGCCCATTTCCTGATCGCGGACGGACGTGTGCACCGACAGCCATGAGCGGTAGCCCGCGTCGACGAGGCGCGCCTGCACGCCCGCGGGTTCGACGATCGGCAGCGACTCACTGGTGAGGTCGTCGACCACCAGGAATTCGGCGTCGAGCGCCGTCGCGCCGGTGAGCTTGATCCGCTTGACTTCCGGGAACTCGTCGTTCGACGCGGCCTCGACAACGACATCCTCCCGATCGTAAAACGACATCGTCATCCGGTCGTGCGGGAGGACTTTCCTCGTGATCTCCGACACCTGCGGAAACACCGTTCTGATATCCAGCACGCCGGCAATCGCGCGCAGGAGCTCGACCGAGCTCTCGAGATTTCCGGCGCGTTCGCGCTCGACTGCGGCGAGACGGGCGGCCTCGGCCAGCCGCTGATGCGACAGCGCGACGGAGACGTAGTCGGCCAGCCGCTGCACGAGCGTGTGGTCGCCGGTCGAGTACGCGTCCGGCTGCCGCGAAAGCAACGCGAACACGCCGATTGGCTGACCGTCAATCCGGACGGGTGCGCTGATCCCCGACAGCAGGCCGCGCGCGAGGCCCTGCCCAGGACTGAAGAGCTGCGGCTGCGACAGGTCGCTCAGGAAGCAGCGGTCGCCGCGGCATAGCAGCTCCGGTGCGCCGTCGGCCGTGCTCGCAAACAGCCGGAATCGCGAGCCGTCTTCCGTGACGAGCGCCAGGTTCGCTTCGTCGTGCGGAACGATCCGGGCGGCGACGGTGCTGAGGTGGCGGAAGACGTCGCGGACGTCCAGCGCGCGCGCGAGCGTCGGCAGCAAATCGTGGAACGCGTCGAGGTGACTCGCCTCGGTGGTCCTGACGTCGAGCATCGTACTCATGAGCGCTTTCTCTTACGGCCGGCCTTCCCGTGCACGCTGACGGGCAACACGGCCGAGATTTCATGAATGAGGTCGGAGTTGACGGAAATATAACGGTGCTGCCCGGCCTCGCGCACGGTGATGACGCCGGCGTCGGCCAGGATCTTCAGATGATGGGAAATGGTCGGCTGCGACAGGTGGAAATGCGCCTTGACCTCGGTGCAGGACAGCTCGCCCGCCGACGCGATTTCGCGCGCCATGCGGATCCGCTTCTTGTCGGCGAGTGCCTTGAGCGCCTTGACCAGTCCCGCTTCGTCCATGGGGCTGCGTTTCAATATATCGAAATGTGTCTAAGTAATCAACCTGCGTAGATCCACGCACACGTTGCGTGCGTCCGGTGCGCGAAACACGCCCAATCGGCGCGTCTTGCACGCCGGCGCCCCGT
>Ga0209488_10001431_pt1 | contig 20401 bp, 18 predicted proteins | sample Rivendell_Oct201_8_FD_188349 | JGI IMG/M metagenome (GOLD analysis project Ga0209488, IMG submission 188349) | Vadose zone soil microbial communities from the Eel River Critical Zone Observatory, Northern California, USA -... | ecosystem: Environmental > Terrestrial > Soil > Vadose zone >...
TGCTGCCGGCCAAAGGCCTTGACGATCGCGTGGCCGGTGTGCATCTCCTCGACATGGCCGTTGAGCGCACCGGTCGATGCCCACTGGGCGACGAACAGCTTCTGCGAGCGCCGGATGATCAGGACCGTCACGACCAGTGAGGCGGGCACGGCCAGGAGCGAGACGACCGCAAGCAGCGGGCTGATCGTCAGCATCAGGATGAGGACCCCGACGATCGTCAGCAGCGAGGTGATCAGCTGGGTCAGGCTCTGCTGGAGCGACTGGCCGATGTTGTCGATGTCGTTCGTCACCCGGCTCAACAGGTCGCCGCGCGGATGGCTGTCGAAGTAGCGCAGCGGCAGCCGGCCGAGCTTGGTATCGACATCGGTCCGCAGGCGGAAGACCGTCCGCTGGGTGACCCCGGCCATGATGTAGCCCTGCATCCAGGCGAAGATCGAGCTCACGACGTAGAGGCCGATCAGGAGAACGACGACCCCTCCGAGCGCCCCGAAGTCCACGCCGGCCGCGTTGAGATGGAGGCTGCTCAGCAGGTCCGCCTGCTGGTTCTGGCCCTGGGCCCGGAGTGACGCGATGAGCTGCTCCTGGGTCAGCCCGCTCGAGAGGAGCTGCTTCCCGAGAGCGCCGTCGAAGATCGTGTTGACCGCGTTGCCGAGGATCTTCGGGCCGACGACGGTGAGGGCGACGCTGATGATCGCGAGCACGACGACGCCGAGGATCAGCGTCCGCTCCGGCCGCAACGTCCCGAACAGGCGACGGAACGAGCCGCGGAAGTCCTTCGGCTTCGCCGGCGGCGCGCCCATGCCCATACCCATCATGCCCGGGCCGCGTCCGCCGCCCGGCCCGCCCCCGGGGCGTCCGCCCGGGCCGCCGGGAGCGCCCCCGGGACCACCGCCGGGAGGCCCACCGCCGGGAGGCCCGCCGCCGGGTCGACCGGCGGCCGCGGGACCGGGGCCACTCATGCTGCGGCCTCCTTCTCGGACATCTGCGAGTAGACGATCTCGCGGTACGTCTCGTTGTCGGCCAGCAACTCGCGATGGGTGCCGATCCCCACGATCCGGCCACCGTCCATCACGACGATCCGGTCGGCCGACATGATCGTCCCGACGCGCTGGGCGACGATGATCAGGGTGGCGTGGCCAACCTCGCGCTCGAGCGCCGCGCGGAGTCTGGCGTCGGTGCTGAAGTCGAGCGCCGAGAAGCTGTCGTCGAAGACGTAGATCGGGGCCTTCTTCACGAGCGCCCGGGCGATCGCCAGCCGCTGGCGCTGGCCGCCCGACAGGTTCGACCCGCCCTGGGTGATCGGGGCCTCGAGGCCGCCGTCCATCTCCTCGACAAACTCCTTCGCCTGGGCGATCTCGAGGGCATGCCAGAGCTCCTCGTCGGTGGCGTTCTCGTCCCCGTACCGGAGGTTGCTTGCAACGGTTCCGGAGAACAGGAAGGCCTTTTGCGGGACGATCCCGATCCGCTGCCAGAGGTCCTCGAATGCCATCCCCCGGACGTCGACGCCGTCGACGACGACCGAGCCCTTGGTCGCGTCGTAGAAGCGGGGGATCAGGTTGATCAGGGTCGTCTTCCCGCTGCCGGTGCTACCGACGATCGCCGTCGTCTCGCCGGGACCAGCCCGAAAGGCGATCTCGCGGAGAACCGGCTGCTCGGCGCCCGGGTAGCCGAACTCGACGTTGTCGAACACGACCTCACCGCGCCGGCTCGCGTCAGTCGGGCTGATCGGATGCTCCGGCTCGCGGATCATCGGCTCGGTTTCGAGGACCTCGCGGATCCGGCCGGATGACACCGCCCCGCGCGGGATCAGGATGAACATGAAGACCGCGGTCAAAACCGCGAACAGGATCTGGGCGAGGTATTGCAGGAACGCGGTCAGGTTGCCGATCGACAGGCCCCCGGCGTTGACCCGCATCGCCCCGAACCAGATGACCGCCACGGTCGAGAGGTTGAAGATCGCGGTCATCGTCGGGATCGTGATCGCGAACAGGCGGGTGACCCGCAGCGACGTGTCGAACAGGTCCCGACTGGCCGTGTCGAACCGCTCTTCCTCGTGCCGCGTCTTGACGAAGGCCCGGATGACCCGCACCCCGGACAGCGTCTCGCGCATGACCTGGTTGATCCGATCGAGCTTGACCTGGACCGCTCGGAAGAGCGGTACGGCCCGGCTCAGGACGATGCCGATCACAGCCGCCATGAGAGGCAGCACGACGACGAGCAGGCCGGACAGTGGAACGTCCGTCCGGAGCGCCATGATCACCCCGCCGACGATGAGGATCGGCGCCGAGATCAGGATCGTCAGGCCCATGAAGACGACCAGCTGGACCTGCTGGACGTCGTTGGTGTTGCGGGTAATGAGGGAGGCCGGCCCGAAGTGGTTGACCTCGACCTGCGAGAACGTCTCGACCTTGGAGAAGATCGCGCTCCGCAGGTCGCGCCCGAAGCCCATGGCCACCCGGGCGCCCCAGTAGACGCCGATGACGGCGGCGATCCCGAGCAGGCCGGTGACGAGGAGCATCAGGGCGCCGGTTCGGAGGATGTAGTCGTTGTCCCCGCGGGCGACGCCGTTGTTGATGATGTCGGCGTTGAGGTCCGGCAGGTAGAGGTTGCCGAGCGCCTGGATGAGCAGGAGCGTCATGACGAGGGCCAGGGGCGCCACGTACGGCCGGAGATAGATGCGGAAGAGCTGGATCATCGATGGGCTCCGCTTGGTCGCGAACTCGCAGCCAGAGTGTATGCTTTGGTCATCGGTCGTGTGCGATAAGGATATATCGCTATCATGCTCACGATCGGGAACAATAACGTCGTAATTGGGAGACGTCAACTGGTGCGTCGAAGACGCGATCTCGGTGATCCGCGGGCGGTGGCGGGAAGCCAGGCGATCGGGTTTGCCTACTTCGCGTTCGGGATGCTCGGACGCGACCGGAACGACCTGCCTGCCTGGGCGATCGTCCGCATCCTGCGCGACCTCGGGATGAGCGAGGCCGCCGCCAGGGGAGCATTGACCCGCCTCCGCCAGGCAGGCCGAATCGAGACGCGCCGCTCCGGCCGCACGGTCTACTACCACCTGACGGACGGATCGCTCGCCGTGATGGACGAGCTGACGCGACGGATGACCGGGCAGGCGCCGGACTGGGACGGCACGTTCCACGGCCTCCTGTACTCGATCCCGGAGCGCGACCGCGCGTTCCGCGATTCGCTCCGCCGATTCGCGACGCTCGCGGGCTTCGGCCTGCTGCGGCCCGGGCTCCTGGTCAGTCCCTGGCAGGGCCGCTTCCCGATGGACGAGGTCGTCAAACGGGCACCTTCCGGCAGCCACATCCTCCCGCTCCAGCTCCAGGTGCCGCGCGATCGGGCGCGCGAGGTCGCCGCCGAAGCCTGGGAGCTGCCGAAGCTCGCGGCCATGTATCGGCGCAAGATCGTGCTGCTCGACAGGACCACTGAGAAGGTGCAGGCACACCCACCGAGCGGCCGGCTCGCCCTCAGGACGTTCGCGTCGACGATGGAGTCCGTCTTCGAAGTGGTCGTGATCGACCCCGGCCTGCCGGCGGAGCTCCTGCCGGAGGATTGGCCACAGCTCGGGTTGCACGGGGCGATGGAGCGGTTCTATCCGGCAATCGGCCGGCCGGCATTCGAGCGGCTCTGCGAGCTGCTTCCCGAGATCGAGATCGCCGAGCCGGCCGACGTCGCCCGATCGCGAGCGCTGCGCGATGCATCGCCCGTGTCGGGCGGCCGGCCTGCGTCGGGCAGCCTGCCCGTCCCCGCGGCTGGTTGACGCGGGCCAGTGGGCCTCGAGATCGAGCGCAAGTTCCTCGTCGCGGATCCGAAGATCGTTGACGGCCTCGACGGCGTGGCCATCAGCCAGGCGTATCTGCTCGACGATCCAGGCTGCGTGATCCGCGTCCGGCGGGCCGGCGATCGAGGGTTCCTCACGATCAAGCGCGCAGCCATCGGGATCACCCGTCCGGAGTACGAGTACGAGATCCCGCTCGTCGACGCGGAGGCGATCCTCGCGACGATGGGGCCCGGTCGCCCGGTCGAAAAGACGCGGTACCACCTGCCCGACGGCAAGATCACCTGGGAGATCGACGTCTTCGGGGGTGCGAATACGGGACTCGTCGTCGCCGAGGTCGAGCTGACCGACGAGAAGGAGGTCGTTCCCGAGCCGGGCTGGCTCGGCCCCGAGGTGACGGACGATCCGCGCTACCTGAACGTCAATCTCGCTCGACACCCGTTTCGCGACTGGTCCGACGACGATTCCCCGGCCGCCGCGCGATTGCCGATCGACGGCCTCGGCGACATCAGCCTGGCCGACCTCCTCGGTCAGGCGGGCTGCCCGCTGTGTCGACTTCGGCGCGACAGCACGGACCGATATCTGCGCGCGCTGCTCTGGGAGGGCGTCAACGACATCGGATTTCGGGAGCGGCTCACGATCGGCCGCGGGTTCTGCAGGGAGCATGCCCACGCGGTCCTGGCCACCGATCGAGCCCAGTCAGGCGGTTCGCTCGGTGCGGCGATCCTCCTCGGGTCGGCGGTTCGTGCCCGCCTCGTCGAGCTTCGGCGGCTGCCGGCCAGCCGGACCCGAAGAGCCCGCGACGTCGTCCGCGCAGCCGGCCAGCCGCCTGATTGCCCGGTCTGCGGACACGTGGCCGACGCCGAACGAATGACGGTTGCTCGCTTTCTGGCCAGGCTCGCCGACCCCGCGTGGCGGGAAGCGATGGGGTCCGCGGACCTCTGCCTCGACGATCTGCTCCGGATCTGGACGACGGCGATCGATGACCGCAATCAGCATTGGCCGGATGTGGCGGCCGCCCAGCTCGCCAGGATCGAGCAGCTCGTCAGGCGCCTCGACTCATTTGCCCACCACAGCAGTCACGATCGTCGCCATCTCCTGACCGACAGCGAGCGCGGCGCCGGCGACGAGGCGGCGGCCTTCCTGGGTGGCGGATCCTGACCAGGCGGAACTCGCTATCTGGCCCGCGTCACATCGATGGCGTGTGGGACGGGTCGAGATAGGTCGCCGGATCGTCCCTGAAGTCGAGGAGACAGCCGCGGCCGCAGAAGGCGTACGTCTGGCCGTCGTGCTCCATCGTCAGGCCGTTCGCCTCGGCCTCGATGAGGTCGACCGTCATGCCGCAGACGGGATCAATCCTGGACGTGGTCGTGGTGTCGGTCATGAGGGGAGTATAGGAGGACCCCGGGCGGTGTCGGGGAAGGGCTGTCTGGTTCGTTCGGCGGGACCTTTGGAGTGGCTGGTGCGACGTCTGGGCTATGGGGTTGCCCGGCCCATGAGTCCTACGCTCCGCGTCGTCATTTCCTGCGGAGACGCTGCACATGTCCGGCTCCAAGCCGCGAATCCGCCGCCCGGTCCTTTTGCTCCTGGTGTACGGCGTGTTCCTGGCTCTCGTCGGGATCACTGCGACGGCACAGGCGGCGATGGTTTCCGCGCATTTCTCGACGGCGACGCTGAATGACGTCGTCGGCAGCGATGCCGCGACGATCCGGGCGTTCGTCAACGCGCATCTCGATGTCCACTATCTCGACGAGGCGGGTGCGGGCCCGTCGGCGGCACAGCTCGCGAACCTGGAGCAGCAACTCGGCACGCTGACGGCGGCGGGGGAGATCCTGCGGGTCGAGGTCCGCTTGCTGGACGGTCGCGTCCTGGCCGCCGACGATCCGTCGGCCGCGGGCGCCGCAGCACCTGCCGATGAGACATTTGCACTTGCTGTCGGCGGCACGGCGCAGGCCGCGATCGTCCCCGCCGCCGAGGCGAACGCCGGTTCGCCGATCGCCGCAGACGACCGGCTCATCCGTGAGTATCTGCCGCTCAGCACCGGCGGCCAGGTTCGCGCGGTCGTCGGCATCTGGCGCGACGCTACCCCGGTCCTCGAGCGATTGAGCCTCGTCCGGCGCGATGTCGTCGTCGTGACCCTGAGCGCCGCCATGATCGCCGCGGCCCTCCTCTACCTCATCTTTCGGTCGGCGCAGGGACGGCTCACTCGACAAACCGCCGCCCTGGTCGAGTCGACGCGGCGCGATCCGCTGACTGGGATGCTCAATCACGGAGCCCTCGTTGAGCACCTGGCAGAGGAGATCGAGCGTGCCCGTGCGTCGGGCCTCCCGCTGGGCGTGGCCCTCGTCGACATCGACAACTTCAGGCTGCTCAACGACAACCACGGCCACGCTGCGGGAGATACGGCACTACTCGCTGTCGTCGAGCTTCTCCGGAAGAGCCTGCCGGACCGAGTCCTGATGGGCCGTTACGGCCCCGACGAGTTCTTGCTGGTTGCGCCGCCCGACGTCGTGGTCGAGCTCGAGCCCGCCCTCGAACGGCTCCGCACCGCCTTGGCCGATCTCAGTCTCCAGTTCGAAGCCACCGAGCGCCTGCCGGTCACGATCAGCGCCGGCCTCTGCAGCTATCCGGAGCACGGAGCGTCGGTCACCGTGCTCCTCGCTGCTGTCGCCGGCACGCTCGAGGAGGCGAAGGCAAGCGGTGGCGACGCCATCCGGGTGGCCGGGGCTGAAGGGGATGAACTGAAGGGCACGTCCGGCTTCGACGTTCTCCAGGGTCTCGTCCTCGCCGTCGACACGAAGGACCGCTACACGAAGCGCCACTCCGAGGACGTCGCCAGGTACGCGGTCTTCCTCGCGGGTCGGGTCGACGCCGATCCGGAGCTGATCCAGACGATCCGCCTCGCCGGCCTCCTCCACGACGTCGGGAAGATCGGGATCCCGTACCAGATCCTGCGGAAGCCAGGCAAGCTGACGAACGAGGAGTACGCGATCGTCAAGCAGCACGTCGCCCTCGGCGACATGATCGTCCGCGATCTTCCCGACATCGATCTGATCCGGGCCGGGATCCGGCACCACCATGAGCGCTGGGACGGCGCCGGGTATCTCGACCACCTGGAGGGCGACGAGATCCCGCTCATCGCCCGGATCCTCGCGGTCGGTGACGCATTCTCGGCGATGACGACCACCCGTCCGTACCGCAAGGCCCTTGGCGTGCGGGAGGCGCTGCACCGACTCGAGGACGCCGCGGGCAGCCAGCTCGAGGAGCGTTTGGTTCGCGCCTTCGTCGACGGGATCGAGACAGCCGCCGACGCGCCGTTGCCCGGCGCGGACGTTTCGGCAACGAGCCTGTGGACGCCCCGCGTCGCATGAGCCCTCGGCGCGCTTCGCGCCCGTTCGTCGTTGTGATCTCGATGTGCCTGGCGACGTCGATCCTGCCCTGGCTGCTGGTCCGTCCGGCGGCAGCCCTGGGCGTCCTCGCAGTCAACGACACGCTGTCGACGCCGCACGACCGACTGGCGACGGTAGCCGCACCGGGCGTCCTTGCCAACGACGTGACGCTCCTCGGGACAACGGCAGTCCTGGTCTCTACCACGAGCAGCGGCACCTTGAACCTCGCAGCGAACGGCGGCTACACGTACCGGCCGGCTGCGGGCTTCCATTCGACCGATTCGTTCAAGTACAAGGATTCCGGCCAGCTGCTGGGATCGGCGACCGTGACGATCACCGTGACAAATGCCGCACCAGTTGCCGTCAACGACTCTTACAACGTGGTGACCGGGGTCACCCTGACGGTTCCGGCGCCGGGCGTCCTGAGCAACGATCACGATGCCGACGGCGACGCCATGACGGCGACTAAGGTCACCGACAGCGGTAGCGGGTCGGTCAACCTCTCGTCGAACGGCTCGTTCACGTTCACGTCCGGCGGGTCGTTCACGGGCCTGCGGACGTTCACATACAGCGTTTCCGACGGCATCGCCACGTCGGCGATTGCTACGGTCTCAATCCAGGTAACGGCCCCTTCACCCACGCCGACACCGACGCCTGGACCGACGCCGACGCCGACGCCGACACCGACGCCGACTCCAGCACCAACGCCGACGCGGACGCCGACACCGACACCGACTCCAGCACCAACGCCGACGCGGACGCCCACGCCAACCGCCACGCCGACACTCCCCATCCCGACACCGACCCTGCCGATCCCGGTCCCGACGCTCCCGATCCCGACACCGACCCTGCCGATCCCGGTCCCGACGCTCCCGATCTCGACACCGACCCTGCCGCCCGGGGCGACCCCGACCCCGACCCTGGCACCGGGGGCGACTCCGACTCCGACGCCAGGCCTTGGCGGCAGCTCACCCGGTTCGTCCTTCTCGCCGGTGCCGGCGACGATCGCGTCGAGCGGTGGCGGATCGGGCGGCGGACCGGCCGGCGGTGAAGGGCCGGGTGGCGCAGACGTCACGGTCGGCGGTGGCGACGGCGCGCCGTTCGACCTCGTCTCAGGCGGGCTGGAGGCCTTCGACAATTTCGATTGGGCCGTTCCGGCCCTCGCCCTGACCGTCCCGGGTCTGCTCTTGATGCTGGCGGTCCTTGCCCAGCTATCGGTTGGTGCCGTGTGGCTCCCGGTCGTCCGGCGCTGGCTGGGCGGGTTCGGCGTCGGGCGACGGCGCCGCCGGCGCGACGATCCGATGCCAAGCGGCGCGCGGCCATAGAACGAGACGCCAGGCCCGGACAGGGGGCCTGGCGTCTCTCGATCGCTCAGTCGCGCGGGCAGTGAGCCCTTACGGAGCCGTGATCGATCCGAACAGACCGTGGTTCTCGTCGTCAGGACCGGCGGCGAAATAGAGGGTGTTCGTCGGGCCAGCGCCCCCGCCGTTGCCGAACCCGATGCCCCACAGTCCATCGATCGAGATCGGCCGGTGGTTCGTGCCCTTCAGCTTGCCGTGGGCCTCCCAGCCGTCGGCGGTCGAGCGGAACGCGTTGATCCGGCCGTCGCCAAAGTTGCCGACGAGGAGATGACCGCTGAACTTGCCGAAGTTCGACGGCGCCCAGGCGAGACCCCACGGCGCGTTCAGGCTGCCACCTGAGGCGACGCGCCCGTGGAACGCCCCGTCGGTGCCGAAGACGCTGACATACCCAAGGCCCTCGCCTGCGATCTCGTCGACCGCGTCGGCGTCCTGCTTCGCATACGTCACAAAGATCTGGCCGGCGATGTTCTGGATGCCGAACGGCGCAAAGCCGGCCGGGATGCCGGGGTCGACGAATGCGTTGCCCCAGTCCTGGAGGGCGAACGTGCCGTTGTAGACGTCGACGTGGGCGTTGTGGAAGTCAGCCGCGTAGAGGTAGTTGGCCGTGCCGACGGAGCCGATCGCGAGGCCCTTGTAGATGGCGCCGTTGGTCGACGTTGCCTTGATGACCGCGGCCGTCCCGCCGTTCCAGGCCGTCACAACGCCGTCTTCGCCATCGAAGATGAACAAAGCCGCTTTCGTGCCCCCGCCACCAGTGATAACGAAGTCGGTCGAGCCATTGAAGACCACGCCGGTCGGGGCGCCGGGGCCGTCAGGGCCGGGAACGTCGACGACGAGCCCGAGCTTTGTCCCCGAGTTGCCGTTGTAAAGCGTCGACTTGGAGGTGTGGTTGTCGGCCACCCACCACGGCGTGGCCGGCCCGCTGGCCGGACCGGCGGCGATGCCCCAGCCGTTGACCAGATCCGGATCGGTGTTGGTCGCGGCGCCAGGCACATCGGATTGCAGCTTGTGAACGCTGTACGCATTGATGCTGTTGATGTTTCGGGCGGTCGCCGGCACGGCGAAGCCGATCACGAGACCGACACTCGCCAGGAGCACAAGAAAACGTTTGGCCATCAGCTGATCCTCCAGATCAATTCGACGGCGCGCGACATCGAAACGGGGGTGGCGCGACCGTCATGTCAGCGGGTGGTACGACCCGCGAGTTCGATCTGGTTTCAGGAAAGCCGGTTGGATATCGGTGGACTACGAGTCGGCCGATGTCCCTTCAGTCGCCCGGGATTCGCGCTGCCGGATGTTTGCGAGCTGCAGCCCGATCAACGCGAGCGCTTCTGCCGTCGCCTTGAATTCCTGGGGCGGGATTGCGAGGACCTGCGGCTCGTAATGGGCTTCTTCGGGGACGATCACCATCGTCGCCGGCCGGTCGCGCTCGATGTCGAACTGGATCCGCCGGAGCTCGTCGAATCCGATGCTGAGCGCCACCCGCTCACGAGCTGCGACGATGAGTCGGCGATCGCTCACGGCAATCATGGCGTCCCGAGCGCGAGAGTGCGCCCGTAGCACTTCATCCGGTTCCAGCACCTCGAGGAAGAACCGTTCGACGTCGTCGTTTGGCTGTGGATTCTCCATCTGGTTCAACTCTTCTTCTTGGTCTTGCTGGCGAACTTCTCGAGCTCCTTCTCGCTCATCCCCGTCTGCGTCTTCTTGCCTTCGCGCTTTCGGGCCAGCTCGGCGCCCATGAACTTGCGCTGCTTCTCCGTCTTGGCAGGCATGACCGACTCCTTCCTTTCGCGGGCTCGTCCAACTCTAGGCGTCGGCACCTTGCAGAGGCCTAACAACGGACGAGCCGCTGCTGTCTCGGCGACGGCATTCGCCGGCTGGATTCGGGCGAGCCAGAACAGCGCAAAAAGAAGACCGGCTCCCGTGGAGCCGGTCTTTCGGAGCAGAGCGACCTGGTCAGGCCGCGGCGGCGCGTGCGATCGCAACGGTGGCCATTACCTGCGTTTCGCGGCAGCCTTCCGGGAGGCCACGGCCTGGCCGACGGTCTGGAGCAGCTGGGTCGAGCTGAGCGGCTTGGCAACGAACGTCGCGCCCCGTGAGGTGGCTCGCTCGAGATTGAGCGTTTCCTCGACGTATCCGGACAGGAGCACAACGCCGATCTGCGGGTAAGCATCCATCATCTGCTCGGCCAGGTCGATGCCGGACGTGGTCGGCATGATTACGTCGGTGACGAGCACGTCGATCGGTCCCGCCGTTCGAGCGGTCGCAAGGGCTTCGGACCCGTTGGCGACTGCGATGACCTCATAACCCGCTCGGTTGAGGAGCTTCGCGGTCATACGCCGGATGGCGGGGTCGTCCTCGACGATCATGACCATTCCAACTCCCACGACTGGAACGAGGCGGACGGCGGAGCGTCTCTCCACAGGGGCATCGACCCGTGGGAAATAGAGCTTGAACACGGAGCCCTGCCCGGGTTCGGAATACACGAAGATGTGGCCGCCCGCCTGGTTGACGATGCCATAGGCGGAGGCCAGCCCCAGGCCGGTGCCGTTTCCCAGGCTCTTGGTCGTGAAGAATGGCTCGAAGATGTGCTCCAGCGTTGCGTGGTCCATCCCGACTCCCGTGTCGGTGATCGCGAGGAAGACGTACGGTCCCGGCGTCCCGTCGATGTGTCCTGGTGCATGGAAGTCATCGAACGAGGCGTTGCCGCTCTCGATCGTCACCGTCCCGCCGTCGGGCATGGCGTCCCGGGCGTTGATGACGAGGTTGACGACGATCTGCTCCATCTGGCCCCCGTCGGCACGCATGTGGCCGGTTTCGGGATCGAGCTCGAGGATCAGCCGCGTGGATTGGCCGATCAATTGTCGGACCATCGGTACCACGGCGGTCACGATGGCGTTGATATCGAGCACCTCGACAGCGACGAGCTGACGTCGGCTGAACGCCAGGAGCTGGGCAGTCAGAGTTGCCGCGCGCGTGGCGGCGTCGCTTATCGCGTGGACGCTTGCCAGCAATTCATCCGGAGCGAGGCGAGCCGGATCCGCCGAGGCGAGGTCCTGGCTGAGGAGCTCGGCGTAGCCCTGGATCGCGAAGAGCATGTTGTTGAAGTCGTGGGCGATCCCGCCCGCGAGCCGCCCGATCGATTCGAGCTTCTGGGCCTGGAGCAGCTCGTTCTCCGAGGTCTTGCGGGCGTGGTCCATGAGCTTGCGTTCACTGGCATAGCGAAGCGCGCGCAGGAGCCCTCGCGATTCGATCTGGCCTTTGATCAGGTAATCCTGGGCACCTTCCCGCAAGGCGCCGGCGGCCAGCAGTTCGTCGTCCTGGCCGGTCAGGACCACGAGTGGCACGTGCGGCGCAGCCGCATGAACGCGCCGTACCGCATCCAATCCCTGGGCATCGGGCAGTCCGAGGTCAAGCACGATCACGTCGACCGCGCTGCCTGAAAGGTGTGCCTCGGCTTCGCTCAGGGATTCGACGTGAGTGACCCAGGTGTTCACCGAGTCGTGCTCGCTGACCATCTCGCGGAGCAGGCGAGCGTCCCCGGGGCTGTCCTCGACGACGAGAAGAAGCCTCCTGATCGGAGTGCTGGTCATAGCTTGCGTTTGAACCGTGTTGACTCCCGCCTCGGGGCATCGAGGAATCCGAGACTCCTGCGAGCCCGATGGTCGCTTCACCATGGGCGCCTGCACCCCCCAGGTGCACAGAGAGACGGATGCACCGCATCCACCCTACTACCGGGCTCACCTACGTCATGCGGATGAAAACCCTGTACGCCTGCCGTGTTGCGAGCCTGGCAAACGCGGTGTCGTCCTCGACGAGCAACAGCCTCCGGATCGAGACATCACTCATCAGGTCTGCCTGGGCTGGGGCAGCATGGCCTTGTTCAGCCAGAATTCGTTGATGCTCCTGACGAGGCTTTCGAACGCCTCGAGCGTCACCGGCTTCTTGAGGTACGCATTTGCGTTGAGCTCATAGCTCCTGAGGATGTCCACTTCGGAATCGGACGTCGTCAGGATCACCGTGGGGATCGTGCGCAGGGCGTCGTCCTTCTTGATCTGCTCGAGGACCTCACGGCCGTCCATCCTGGGCAGGTTCAGGTCCAGCAGGATGAAATCCGGGCGAGGGGCGGCGACATGAGCACCTTCTCGCCTCAGGAAGGCCATCGCTTCGACGCCATCGGTTGCGACGCTCAGGATCAGGGAAGAATTGGCATCGCGGAACGCTTCCCTGGTCAATCGGATGTCGCCCGGACTGTCGTCGACCAGGAGGACCTGGGCGGGTGTCACGTCCCGTTGTCCTCTCATGCACTTCCCTCGGTTCCCGCCAGGGAAAAGCTGAACGTGGAGCCCTTACCGAGCGCGGATTCGACCGTGAGGGCTCCGCCGTGCCTCTCGACGATTTTCCTGCAGATGGCGAGCCCAACGCCCGTCCCGGAATACTCGTCGCGTTTGTGGAGGCGCTGGAACATGCCGAAGATCTTTTCGAAGTACTGCGGATCGATTCCGAGGCCGTTGTCTTTCACGGCGAAGGTCCAACTCGCCTTGCCGCGCCTGGCCGCAGAGATGTGGACCTGGGGGATACCCGGGTTCTGGTATTTGATGGCATTGCCGATGAGGTTCTGGAAAAGCTGGACCAGCTGCATCTCGTCGGCTTGAACGGCTGGCAGCGGATCGTGGGTGACCAGTCCACCGCTGTCCTTGATCGCCCAGTGGAGATTCTGGAGCGCCTGCTCCAGGGCATACTCGCTGGACGTGTCGGCCAGCTCGTTGCCGCTGGTCGCCACGCGCGAAAAGGCCAGCAGGTCGTCGATGAGCCGCTGCATACGGCTGGCCCCGTCCACGGCGAACCCGATGAACTCGTCGGCATCGGCGTCCAGTTGCCCGGTGTAGCGTTTGGACAGGAGCTGCGTGTAGCTGGCCACCATTCGCAGCGGCTCCTGCAGGTCGTGCGAGGCAATGTAGGCGAACTGTCCCAACTCCTCGTTCGAACGTTTCAGCTCTTCGACCTTCTGACCAAGGTGCTCCTCCGCGGCCTTGCGCACGCTGATGTCGCGGATGGCCGCGGTTACGAGGACCCCCTCGGCGCTGTCGAGCGGACTGAGCATGATCTCGATCGGGAAGTCGGTGCCGTCCTTGCGCCGCGCGACCAGCTCGATGCCGGTGCCGATCTGCTGGGCAAGAGCATCCTCTGCCGAGCGGAGGTCATCGGCCAGCAGCCGCTCGGCGAAGCCGTCCGGGATGATGTTGGTGACCTGCTGCCCGAGCAGCTCGTCGCGGTGGTAGCCGAACTGCTTCTCGGCCTGCAGGTTGAGCAGGACGATCTCGCCGCTCTGGTTGACCACGACCATCGCGTCAGGCGCCGCCTCCAGGAGCCCGCGGTAACGGCCCTCCATCTGGGCCAGGTGCTCTTCTGCCGCCTTGCGCACGCTGATGTCGCGGATCGCGGCCGTGACGAGGACGCCGTCGGCGCTGTCGAGCGGGCTGAGCATGATCTCGATCGGGAAGTCGGTTCCATCCTTGCGCCGCGCGACCAGCTCGATGCCGGTCCCGATCTGCTGCGTCAGGGCATCTGCCGCCGTCCGCGTACCGTCCGCGATGAGCCGCTCGGCGAAGCCTTCCGGGATGATGTTCGTGACACGTTGGCCGATGAGCTCGTCCCGGGAATAGCCGAACTGCTTTTCGGCCTGCAGGTTGAGCAGGACGATCTCACCGCCCTGGTCGACCACGACCATCGCGTCGGGCGCCGCCTCCAGGAGTCCGCGGTAGCGGCCCTCCATCTGGGCCAGGTGCCCTTCGGCCGCCTTGCGCACGCTGATGTTGCGGATGGCCGCCGTAACGAGGACCCCCTCGGCACTGTCGAGCGGGCTGAGCATGATCTCGATCGGAAACTCGGTCCCATCTCTCCGCCGTCCGGAGAGCTCGATCCCCGTCCCGATCTGCTGGGCCAGGGCGTCGGCCGCGGTCCGAAGGTCGTCCGCGATGAGGCGCTCGGCAAAGCCCTCGGGGATGATATTCGTGACCTTCTGCCCAATGAGTGCGTCGCGGGAGTAGCCGAACTGCTTCTCGGCCTGAACGTTTAGCAGGACGATCTCGCCGGCCTTGTTGACGACGACCATCGCGTCCGGCGCTGCCTCGAGGAGGCCGCGGTATTTCGCCTCCGCTTCCCCTCGGCCCTCGGCTTTGCGCGCGCTCAGCACCTCTCAAGCCCAGCTCGCGCGCACCCGAAGGCGACCGGCGGCGCGGGCCTGACGATGGGGACCCGATTGGAGGGAGCCATGACCGGACCATGACACCCGCCCACTGTCGACGACAGCCCACTAACGCGGTCGGACCGAGGCGCCATTGGTATCTCCCGGGCGTACGTGAAACGCGTGAGTCGCTTGCGGTTGCCAGAAACCCGCGCTCCCGGGCGCGCCATCACGCACGGCTCCGGCCGCACATCGAAGTCCACGTTACGCCGGAGCCATCCGTGCCCGCATCGATGAAAACCCTCCCATTCGAGGACAGGGGCGAGATCACCGCCGCTGCAGCGGTGCGCCTGGGGCGATACGGCCTTGTGATGAGGGACTTCCTGCTCCCGACATGCGCGGCGGCTGACGAAGGAGTGATGGTAGCGGACGGGTCTCGGGGATCAACATTGCGAGATGCGTGCGATCCCCCACAGCCCTGTTGTCCCGCCCCTCGGGCCCGCGCTCCGCCGCGCGATGATCCTGCTCGCGCCGGCGGCGCTGTCCTTCGCGGTCGGCTCATTCGTTGCGGGGTTCGTCTTCGCCGATCCCGCGATGGAGCGTACGGCGGCCGTCCTTGCCGCCGGCGCCGCCGTCTTCGCATTTGCCTGGCGGCTGCTCCAACGAGGCGTGGTTCGGCCGGCGGCGTTGCTGCTCACCGTGACGCTGCTCGTCCTGCCGGTCCTGTTCGCGGCTGTCCAGCCGCCGACCTTCGCCTCCTACCCGCTCGTCCCCCTGCTTGGCGTTGCCTTCGCTCTGCCATTCCTCGAGGGCCGCCGCCTCGCAGCCCTCATGGCACTGGCATGTCTGAGCTCCGCGGGCACGACGGCGATCCAATCGATCGCTCCGCATGACGACCGGCTGCCGGACTGGTTCTTCGCAACATTCAACGTGCTCGGCCTCCTCGCCCTGGTCGTCGTCCTCCTCATCCTTCTTGCGGCGTTCAGCAACCGGCTCCATCGCTCGCTCCGCGAGGTGACCGTCTCGGCGGTGGCCCTCGCTCATCAGGCGACCCACGACTCGCTGACCGGGCTGGCCAACCGTCAGGCCGGGCTTGCGCAGGCGCAGGCCGTACTGAACGGACCACAGCCCGATCGGGTCGGGGCGGCGGTGCTCTACATCGACGTCGACGAGTTCAAGCGCATCAATGACACCCTCGGGCACCTCGCCGGCGACGCCCTCCTCGAGCGGGTCGGGCAACGCATCGCCGCCGCCACCTCGACCGGAATCACGGCTCGGCCCGGCGGGGACGAGTTCATCGTCGTCATTGCGGGGCCAGTCGACCTTGCGGCGGCCGGGCGGGCCGCGGGGGCGATCACCGACGCCCTCGCTGTTCCATTCACGGTGCACGGTCGCGACGTCCGGGTCACGGCGAGCATCGGCATCGCCGCACTCGACGATGCGACGACGGCCGAGGAGATCCTCGCCCGGGCAGATGCCGCGATGTACACCGCCAAGCGCGCCGGCAAGGGCCTGACTGCGGTGTTCGACCCGACGATGTTCGTCGAGCTGCACGCCAGGCTCGAGCTCGAGGGCGAACTTCGCGTGGCCCTGGAAGCCGACGAGTTGCGCCTCGAATACCAACCGATCCTCGACCTGGCGACAGGACGGATCGTCGATCTGGAAGCCCTACTCCGATGGGACCACCCGTCGGGCCGGAACGTCGGGCCGGCAGAGTTCATCCCCGTCGCGGAGGAATCGGGGCTCATCGTCTCGCTCGGCCGGTTCGTGCTCGACCGCGCCCTCGCCGACCTCCGGGTCCTCGAGGACCAGCTCGGCCAGGCGCGGCGCCCGATGATGAGCGTCAACCTGTCGGCCCGCCAGCTCGGCGATCCGGGTCTCGTCGATGTCGTCGCGAAGTCGCTGGCGGACGCAGGCCTGGCCGGGAGTGCGCTTCGCCTCGAGATCACCGAGACGGCGATGCTGATCGGACTTGAGAGCGCCGCCGAGACGATCGCCGCGCTGCGATCACTCGGGGCGAGCATCGTCATCGACGACTTCGGGACCGGCTATTCCGCGCTCGACTACCTCAAGCGCTTCGTGGTCGACGGCGTCAAGATCGACCGCTCGTTCGTGTCCGGGCTGGGTCGCCTCGGTCCTGACGAGGCGATCGTGACTGCGTCGATCGCGTTCGCCCACGCGCTCGGGCTAGAAGTGACGGCGGAAGGCATCGAGACCCGCGTTCAGTTCGACCGCCTGGCAGAGCTGGGATGTGACCGAGGCCAGGGCTATCTCATCGGCCGCCCGATCCGGTTCGAGCATGTCATCGGCATGCTCCAGACCGAACACCTCCATATCCGGCCGGTGAAGCCGGTCATCCGGCCGGTCCTTTTGACCGACGGCACCGCCCGCGCCGGATGATCATCCTCACGACCGTCGCGGCGTCGCTCGCTCTGAGCACGAGCCGCTCCCTGAGCGAAACCGTCTCGCATTGGACAGCACCGCGGCCGTATGGCAGGGTGGGTATCGATCGAGCCTTGATCCCGGGGGTCGGCCGATCCTTCCCCTTGACCACCGACGAGGTACTCCCATGTTCGACCGTGTCACCGTTCTCGAGCTCATCGATCGCGCCTTCAAGGAGCAGCGTTTCTGCGAGGCCTGTGGTGAGCCGACCGTCCTGCGCAACGACAACGACGCCGTGATCCTGGAGTGCTCGGAGATCGGCCGCCCCGGCATCCGGGCCCGGATCGTGGACTTCCTCATGCCGCATACGCGGCGGGTCGTCATCGATCAGTCGGAGAACCGCGCCGCCTGATCCACGATGGGGCTCGTCAGCGCCGGTCGACGGCCAGGCGCGCCCCGAACGCGACGAGAATCGCACCCATGGCCGCGTCAATTGCTCGCCTGATCCGCGGACGACGCAGGACGTCGCCGGCTCGGGCGACGACCGCCGCATAGACGGACAGCCACCCGAGCGTCATCGAGACGAAGACGAGGCCGAGGGCGAGCATCGCCGCGAACGTCGACGAACCCGGCGCCACGAACTGGGGCAGGAGGCTCGAGAAGAAGATCGCCATCTTCGGGTTACCGAGATTGCTGAGGATGCCCTGACGGAGGGCCTTCCGGGGCGTCATCGCGACGGCTCGAGAGTCGGCGACGCGCTCCGCGGCGTGCCCTGGACGAATCGCGATCCACAGGGAGTGCGCTCCCAGGTAGACGAGATAGCCGGCACCGATCAGCCGAATCGCGGCGAACGCGAACTCCGATGCGACGAGCACTGCCGTGAGGCCGAGGCTGGCTGCCAGCGTCCAGCTGGCCTGACCGACGGCGACACCGATCGCAGTGGCGACGCCAGCGGGCCTGCCGCCGAGCAGCGTGTTCCGGATCGTCAGGGCCGTATCCTGGCCGGGCGTCATGATGACGACGGCCGAAATTCCGAGAAACGCGGCGAACGAGCCATCCATCTCCCAGAGTCTCGCTCGTCGCGGCGGTGCTCGGCAAATCCTCGCCCCGCCCCGGACCGCCGCTAAGCTCTCACCTTGACCTCACGCCATGCCGATCTCCGCCGCGCGATCGCCCTTTCCGTCGTCAGCGTCGCCTGGAGCGGCGTGGCCGGCGGGTCGGCGGTGATCCTCGCCCTCTCGACCGGCAGCCTGTCGCTGCTCGGTTTCGGCTTCGACGCCGCGGTCGATTCGGTCGCATCGATCGCGCTCATCTGGCGATTCGCTGCCGAACACGGCCAGCCGCATCGGGCGGACCGTGTCGAGAGCGTCGCCGCCGTGGTCGTCGGTGCCGTGCTCGTCGTCCTCGGTGTGTACCTGGGATACCAGTCCATCGGGGCGCTCGTCGCCCCGGTGGTGCACGAGACATCCACCCCGGCGATCGCGCTGCTCGTTGCCTCGGCGATCGTCCTACCGCCGCTCGGGATCGCGAAGCGTCGAGTCGCAGACCGTCTCGCGAGTGGCGCACTCCGTGGGGACAGCGTGCTGACGCTCGTCGCGGGACTGCTCGCGGTCGTCGGGCTGGTCAGCGCGTTGCTGACGATGACGCTCGGGCTGCGCTGGGCGGACGCCGCGGGCGGACTGCTGGTCGCGGTGGTGCTCGTCCGAGAGGGAGCCGGTGGGCTGCACGAGCAGCGGAACCCGGCCGCCCGGTAGGGAGTTCGCTCAGGCCCGGTGGCGCCGGGCGGTGGCGCCGGCCGCGGGCGCGGCGACGCCTTGACGCGGCCGGTCGCCGCGCCGCACACTGCCGCGGGGTCACACCAGAGGGTGCAGTGCCGACGACCGGACTGATTGTCCGCAACGCGCGTGTCCATCCAACGCTCGGCCGTCCCGTCGACCCGTCCGACATCCTCGTCGAGGGCGACAGGATCGCCGCGATCCGTCCCGCCGGAACGATCGCCGCCGACGGCCGGCCTGAGCTGGACGCCGCGGGTCGCCTCCTCTCGCCGCCTCTCGTCGACCCCCACGTCCACATGGACGCGGTCCTGACCGTGGGCGAGCCCCGCCACAACGAGTCTGGGACGCTGATCGAGGGGATCCAGACGTGGGCCGAGCGCAAGCCGTCGCTCACCCACGACGACGTCAAGACCCGGGCCCGCGAGGCGATCCTCTGGGAGGTCGCCCAGGGGACCGGCCTGATCCGGTCGCATGTCGACGTCTGCGACCCGTCGCTGACGGCGCTGCGGGCGCTCATCGAGTTGCGCGACGAGGTTCGCGATCTCGTCGACCTGCGGCTGATCGCGTTCCCCCAGGACGGCGTCCTGTCGTTCCCCAACGGCAAGGAGCTGATGCGGGAGGCGATGCGCCTCGGCTGCGACGTGATCGGCGGCATTCCCCATTACGAGTGGACGCGCGAGGACGGGGTCGAGGAGGTCAACTTCCTCTTCGACCTCGCGCGCGAGACAGGGGCGGCGATCGACCTTCACTGCGACGAGACCGACGACGAGCAGTCGCGCTTCCTGGAGGTCGTCGCCGCCCGGACGATGCGCGATGGAATGCAGGGCCGGGTCGTCGCCGGCCACACCACCGCAATGGGCTCGTACAACGACGCGTACGCTTTCAAGCTCCTCCAGATCCTGAAGCGGGCCGGCGTGACGATCGTCGCCAACCCGCTCGACAACATCGTCCTCCAGGGTCGATTCGACACGTACCCAAAGCGGCGCGGCATGACCCGGGTCAAGGAGCTGGACGCGGCCGGCGTCAACGTCGCGTGCGGCCACGACTCGATCATGGATCCGTGGTATCCGCTGGGCCGCGGCTCGATGCTCGACGCGCTCTCGATGCTCGTCCACGTCGCCCAGATGACCGGGCGATCGGAGCTATTCCGGGCGTGGGAGATGGTGACGACGAACGCCGCGCGCGGGGCCGAGGTCCCGTGGGGCGTCGCCGAGGGCCTGCCCGCGCATTTCGTCGTCTTCGATTGCGCCGACGAGGCGGAGGCGATCCGTCTCCGCCCGGCGGCGCGCTGGGTCGTCCGCAATGGCCGGGTCGTCGCCGAGACGGAACCGGCCCGGAGCACCGTGCACGTCGACGGGGTTGCCCAGCCCGTCACGTTCCGGCGCGATCCCGTCAGTGCCGGCGGCGCCAGATCGGCGTCGGCGGAGATGGTTGGCGCGGGCCCGAGCCGCGCCGGGAGCGAGGAAGGAGTGGACCGATGACAGTCGGCCCTCAGCAGGGAAGGGAGTCGTTCT
>Ga0209488_10001433_pt1 | contig 20391 bp, 21 predicted proteins | sample Rivendell_Oct201_8_FD_188349 | JGI IMG/M metagenome (GOLD analysis project Ga0209488, IMG submission 188349) | Vadose zone soil microbial communities from the Eel River Critical Zone Observatory, Northern California, USA -... | ecosystem: Environmental > Terrestrial > Soil > Vadose zone >...
CATCTTTTTGCGATCCTTTCGCTTACATAGTACCCACTATGCGCGCGAAACGATCGCAAAAATCTGCTCGCTGTGGGTCGCCCTCGCGACGGCGATCATGAGTCAGACAGGCTCCTGGGCCGGATGATGCAGGGTCCAATGCCGTGCGATCGTTTCTCGTTTGCACAGCCAAACGCCCTCATGGCGCTGCATGTGATCGAGCAAGCGGACCAATGCGCCGATGCGGCCTGGACGCCCGATGATGCGAGCGTGCAAGCTGACGGTCATCATGCGCGGCCGGCCTTCATTGCCCAATCGGTATAGCCAGTCGAAGGCATCGCGACAATAGGTGAAGAAATCGTCGCCGGTGGCGAAGTCGCCGCCGCGCTGCAGGCGGCTGTCGTTGTTATCGAAGCTATGAGGAATCACGAGATGCGGCCGGCCGCCGACTCGAACCCAGTAGGGCAGGTCGTCGTTGTATGCGTCGCTGTCGTACAAAAAGCCGCCGGTCGCCACCACGAGCCGACGCGTGTTGGGGCCGGGCCGGCCGGTGTACCAGCCGAGCGGTCTTTGGCCGATGAGGCGCGTGATTACCTCGATGTTACGCAGCATGTCGGCGCGTTCCACCTCTTCGCCAACGGACTGATAGTCGATCCAGCGCTGCCCGTGGCAGGCGACTTCGAAGCCGCTGTCCACCATCGCGGCGGCGGCTTCGGGATTGCGCTCCAGCGCCATTCCGACGGCGTAGATGGTCGCGTCCACCCGGCGTTCGCGCAGGATTCGCATGATCTCCCAGAATCCGACGCGGCTGCCGTATTCGAAATTCGATTCGACGTTGAGGTTGCGCGCGTTCCGTAGAGGATCGGCGGCCATGTCCGTCAACACCGATTCCGAATGAGCGTCGCCATGCAGTACGCAGTGCTCGCCGCCCTCCTCATAATTGAGCACGATGGAAACGGCGACGCGGGCCTCGTGCGGCCAGCGTGGATGCGGAGGCCGGGCGCCGTAGCCGATCAGATCGCGCGGATAGTGATCAGAGGGTTTCATGTGCGGCGATCCAGTCCATGTAGGCATGCAGCGCCTCGCGCACGGGGCGAGGCTTCCAACCGGTTTCGGCACTGATGCGCGAAATATCGTAGGCGCCCCACATGCCGTCGCTCAAAGAAGCGTCCTGCACAATATCGGCATCGGCGGCCGCGGTGATCTCGGCTTGGAAACCCGGCACCTTTTCCGCCGCCCAACCCACCAGGTCGCCCACCGTCGCTGTCGTGCCGGCCGCGACGTTGTAGGCGCCGTAGCGCAGCGCCCGCGCACGCAGCAGCGAGACCACTGCGCGCGCCACGTCCTCGACATGAATATAGTCGCCCACCGCGGCGAGCGTATTGACCCGCACGCGCTTTACTCCTTCCAGGGCCATGTGTGCGATTCGATTCGGAACATGCCGGAAATTCCGGGTCGACGTGATTCGGTCCATGGTCCCGTATACCGACGAGGGGCGCACCGACGCGGTCGACAGGCCGAAAAGATCTCCGTAACGCTCCGTGATGAGCTCGGAGGCCAGCTTCGAGATGCCGTACAGCCGCCGCGGCATGACATAACCGTCTTCCGGCAAGGGCTCGCCGGGACGATCCGGACCGTGATGCTTGTACACCGCGCCCGAGCTCACGTAGATGAATCTCTGAAGCTCGGGCAGCGTGCGTGCCCAATCGAGCACGGCCACCGTTCCCATGACGTTGACGTCGATGATGCGTCCGGGATTTTCCGCTTCCGGTTCGCGCTTGGCCTCGAGCATGGTGCCGCGCGACAACGGCGTTATCGTGGCGCCGTGGACGATGTGAGTGATGTGGGCGCGGCCGAGCGCAGCCCGCCACGTATCGGGTCGGGTCACGTCCGCCACCACGACGTCGAGCCGATCCGCCACCGGAGCAAAGTAGCGCACCGCCGCCGCATCCGGCGCCGCGGCATCGAGCACCACCAGGCGCTCGTCCGGGAAGGCGTCGAGCCAATACCGCCCGAGAACACTCATGACGAAACCCGTCCCGCCGGTGACCAGCAATGTCATGACGGGGGAAAGTTCAGCAGCAGCCCAAGCAAGGCACGCGTGGCGACGCCGAAGTCGTCCAGGGTCATTGCCTCATCCGGATTGTGGCTGCCATATTCGTTGCGTACGAAGATCATACCCGTGGGAATTCCCATCTTTGCAAATACGGCCGCGTCGTGGCCGGCGCCGCTCGCCATTTCGAACGGTCGTTCCAGCTGGTTCCGCAGGGCGGCGCGCAGCCGGCTGTCCATCACGGCCGGCGGCGAGTCGCTGGTCGCGCCGAGGTCGAAGGTGACCCGATACGCCTCGCCGATGCGCGCCGCCGCCTGCCGGGCTTCGGCGGCGACCACATTCATCGTGTCTTCGGACACGCTGCGCACGTCGATGACAAAATGCGTTTCGCCGGCAATCTTGCTGGGCCCATGCATGACAGGGTCCGTATAGAGCTCACCCGACGTGATCACGAGATCCGCGCCGGCCCGCTCCTGCTGCAGCCAAATCGTCTCCATATGGTGCAGCAGCGCCACGGTGGCGGCCACCGCGTCGTGGCGATGCGGGCGATTGACGGCACCGGAATGACCGTACTGGCCGACGCAGCGGGCGTTGCGAAATCGTTTGCATCCTCTGATGCCGGTCACCACCGCGGCGGGCAGCCGCTCCGCCGCGAGCGTCGGACCCTGCTCGATGTGCAGCTCCAAATAGGCGCGGATCCGCGCTGGATCGAGGAGCGACCGCCGCTCCCGGATCGCCCCTGGATCGAAGCCGCGCTCGATCAGGGTGGCTTCAAGACTGCGGCCATTGTCGGAGCGCGGTATCGAGAGGCAGGCAGGGTCGAGCAATCCGAACGCGCCGCCGCTGCCAAGATACGCAATGTCGAACCAGGCTGACTCTTCGGCGCGAATACCCATCACCGTGATATCGCAAGCAGCCGCGGTCCCGGCGCGCTTGAATGAAGACATGGCGCATAGTCCCGCGACCACGCCGGCGGCGCCGTCGTAGTTGCCGCCCTGCGGCACGCTGTCGAGATGCGAGCCGATGATGATGCGCGGCGCGAGCCGATCGCGCCCGGGGAGAGTCATCATCAGGTTGCCGATGGCATCGATCGAGACGTCGAGACCCATGCTCTCGGCCGCGGCACGCATGATGTCGTGCGCCGCCTGCTCACCGGCCCCGTAGCTGTCGCGCACGATGCCCCGTCCGCGCCGGGTGGCGCTGCTGAGACTATCGAACAACGCCGCCGCCAGCTTAAGATCAGGTTCCATGGTGAGAAGCTATAGTAACCCAACCAAAGGGATGCACGCGGATGTCCAATTTACTTGCGGGGAAAGTCGCCGTCGTCACCGGAGCGAGCTCAGGTATTGGCCGCGCAATCGCTGCGAGCTTTGCGGCCGAGGGAGCCATCGTCGTCATTGCCGATGTCGTGGCGGATCCGCTCGAGGGCGGCGAACCGACTCTGGATCTCATAGCGCGATCCGGCGGTGCGGCCTCGGGTGCGGCGTCTTTCGAGAAAACCGACGTCGGCAGCTGGGAGGATGTCGATGCGCTGATCGGCAAAACCGTCGCGCGCCATGGCCGGCTCGACGTGATGGTGAACAATGCGGCGATTTACTCGGGAACGGCTCTGCTCGACACCACTGCCGCGCAGTGGGAAAGAGTCTTGGCGGTCAACTTGACCGGCATGTTCAACGGCTGCAAGCGAGCCATCCAGCAGATGGTCACTCAGGAACCGCGCCACGAGGTGAGAGGGCGCGTGATCAATTTGGGGTCGCAGCAGGGGATCGTCACGGCGCCCCGCGACGCACCCTACGGCGTGAGCAAGGCGGGAGCGATCTATTTGACCAAGCAAATCGCCGTCGACTATGCGCAGGACCTCATCGTCTGCAATTGTATTTCGCCCGGCAAGATCGTCACCGGTCAGCCCGGTTTGCCCATGGACCCGGCGCTGCTCGAAAACGCTCGCCGGCGCACGCCGTGGCCGCGCCTGGGGTTGCCGCAAGATATCGCCAATGCCGCGGTGTTTCTCGCCAGCGATCGCGCCACCTACATGACGGGCTCGAACCTCGTGGTCGACGGCGGGTGGTTGGCGCGTTAGACCGTCGTCACATAACCTATGGCGCGTTTCTGATCCGCGACGACCGTTCTCCCGGCCATGCAAAAATGATAGGCGGCCCAAAATCCAGTGGGGGCGAGTACCAGCAGGGCCAGGCGCAGTGATCCCGCGTCCGCACCGCGACTGCCCGCGAACCAGTCGCTCAACAGTCCGACGCCCTGCGGCGCGATGATCAGATTGAATACATTGCCGACGACCAAGGACCATGCGGTGAACATGGCCCGCATGCGGGGGGGTGCAAGATTTTGCATCAAGCCCATGCAAGGGCCGATGTAGAAATAGATGGCGGGAATGAAAATCCAGAACATCGATTTCGCGATCCACAGGGATTGGGTCCAGTAGGCGACGAACGACGGAATGGTAGTCAATCCGACGCCCGCCGCCAGCAGCCAGAGGACGCGCCGCGGATCGGCCATGGAGGGGCGCGATAAGATCCAGGCGGTGCCCGCCGTCGCGACAATGCCGCCTACCAAGTGAATATGTCCGGTGACCGCACCCGCTTCGCCGACATTGAGGCTGTAAGTGCGCATGAGAAAGGTGGGCGTGAACCAAACGAGACCCCAACCCCAGAGAGCGCACACACCCGAGCCCATGACCACATGAAATGCAGCCTTTTGGCGCCACAGGAATCGCAGGGACTCCAACAGCGGCGGCGCGCCGGTGTCGGCCACGGCATCCAAGCGTCCGCGCGCCGGTTCCCGAATGGTCAGATAGATGACCGTTCCCATGATCACGCCCGGAATGCCCAGCGCAAGAAATGCCGCGCGCCAACCGTAGGCGTGCGCCACCGCACCCGCCATGTCCGCGCCCAGCCAGGCGCCGATCGGCGCTCCGAGCGCGAACACGCCGAGCGCCATGGGGCGCCGATCCGCCGGAAAGTGGTCCGCGATGATGGAGTTTGCCGGCGGCGTTCCGCCCGTTTCGCCGATGCCGACGCCAATGCGGGCCGCCAGGAATTGCCAATAGTTTCTCGACAGTCCGCACAGTGCGGTGAAACCCGACCAGAGCATCAGGGACGCAGCCAGAATATTCCGCCGGTTTTTGCGGTCCGCCAGCCAGGACATCGGAATGCCGAAGGAGACGTAGAAGAGACCCAGAGGCACTCCGGTGAGAAAGCCTACGCCGGCGTCGGTCAATTGTAGATCCAGGCGGATCGGCTCGAGCACCGTGGACACCACATACCGGTCCGCAATGCTGACCGCGTACACCAGGCACATGACGATCACGACATACCAGCGCTCGACGGCGGTGGAGGCACGGGATTGAGACGCGTCAACGACGATAGTGCTCATTTGTCAGAAGCGCTCCATGGCGGCAATCTTACACGTCCGGCATGGCAGCGCTCGCGTCGGCTCAATGCATCAACCCCTAGCCGGGTTCCTTGGTGAGGATAAGCAAGCGATTGTTGGCCGGGAGGTCATGATCCGTGTCCAAGCGCAAACCGTACTGTCCGGCGAGCGGGGTGATTGCCTGGATGTCGCGCAAGCCCGATTGAGGGTCGCGTTCCTGCAGCATGCGATCGAATTCCTGGTTGCTTTCCGATGTATATCGGCCTGCATAGCGGAACGGGCCGTAGATGCAGAGCACGCCGCCCGGCGCGAGCACGTTGCCGACCCCTCTGAACAGGGCTGTGACCTCGGCCCACGACATGATGTGCAGGGTGTTGGCGGTGAACACGGCATCGACGCTGCGCACCGGCCAAACGGCCTGACGGACGTCGAGCAGCGTGGGTGCGCGCAGATTGTGGGAACCCTCGAGCTTGACGCGCTCCGCCAGATCCGCCAAGTACGCCAATTGCTCCGTGGGGTGCCAGATCAAATGGTCGAGAGCCCGGGCGAAATACGCGGCGTGCTGACCCGTGCCGCTGCCGATTTCCAGCACCTGGGACCGGCCGGCAAGGCGGATTCGCAATACTCCGAGGATGGGGTCCTTGTTGCGTTCGCAGGCAGCGGAGAAGGGGAGCATGGGGACCTCGATTTTGCCCTTTGGCATGGACGATGATCTGCTCGGACCGCAATAGCTTACCAGCCGCCCGAACTTTGGTTACAGTGTCGCCCCGGCTAAAGGCTCACAAAGGGGGGATGACAATGTCGATTTCCATGTACGATTTCTCGATTCCGGTGTTGACGCGCGGTTTGACCACTATGTCGGCCGTCCTCGACAAGGCGGCGGCGCAGGCCGCGGCGAAGAAATTCGATACCGCGGTTCTCGCCCAGGCGCGCCTGTTCCCCGACATGTATCCGCTGGTGCGCCAGGTGCAAATCGCCTGCGACACCGCCAAAGGGGCGGCGGCGCGTTTGGCGGGGATCGAGGTACCGAAGCACGAGGACACCGAGGTGACGTTCGCCGAACTGAAGGCGCGAATTGCCAAAACGTTGGATGTCGTGCAGTCGGTTAGCGCGGCGCAGCTGAAAGACGCGGAAAGCCGCGCCATCGAGATCAAGTTTCCGAACGGTTCCTGGAAATTCACCGGTATCGCGTATTGGAACGACTTCGTGCTGCCGAATTTCTTCTTCCATGTGAGCATGGTCTACGCACTGCTGCGCAAAAATGGAATAGAAATCGGCAAGAGCGATTTTCTCGGAGACATTCAGTAGCCGTGGCATGAGCGGCGCCGCGGCGGGCTTCCGCCCGCGACGGCGCCGCCGGGAGCCTGTCTGACTAATGATGCGCCTGCTGCGGCGACGGCGATCATTGGTCAGACAGGCTCCTACGTGAGTTGTTCGACCAACTGTTCGACGCGGGTGAACAGTTTCTCTTCGGTGCGCGCGTCGTGGGCGAAGCGCAATTTCAGCGGACCGTCGAGACGATATTCCTTCGGTTTTCCTTGGATCATCTTCAGCACGCGTTTGGCATCGACCTGGTTCGTCTCCTCGAAGATGAAATAGCCGCTGGTCGCGCCGGCGTCGATCTTGCGAATTCCCAGTTCCGCGGCGCGCAACTTGAGCCGCGTTGCGCGAAACAGCGATTGCGCATACTCCGGCATCGGTCCGAAGCGGTCGATCATCTCGGCTTTCATCTCGTCCAGCTCTTCGCGGGACGGCGTGCCGGCGATGCGCTTGTAGAGCACCAACCGCAGATGCACGTCGGGGACGTAATCCTCGGGGATCAGCGCGGGCACGTGCAGCTCGACCTCGGGCCCGGCGTCGAGCGGCCGTTCGAGATCGGGTTGCTTCCCGGATTTCAAGGCCGAAACGGCGCGCTCCAGCAATTCCATGTACAGGTTGTAGCCGATCTCTTGGATCTGGCCGCTTTGCTCATCGCCGAGGAGCTCGCCCGCGCCGCGAATCTCGAGATCGTGGGTGGCCAGCGTGAATCCGGCGCCGAGCTCCTCGAGCGATTCCAGCGCTTCCAGGCGCTTGACCGCATCGGCCGTCATCGCCTTTCGCGGCGGCGTAATCAGGTAGGCATAGGCTCGGTGATGCGATCGTCCGACGCGGCCCCGCAACTGATGGATTTGCGCCAGGCCGAATCGGTCCGCGCGGTCGATGACGATGGTGTTCGCCGTCGGCACGTCGATGCCGCTTTCGATGATGGTCGTGCAGACCAGAACGTTGAAGCGCCGATGATAGAAGTCGAGCATGAGCTGTTCCAGGTCACGTTCGCGCATCTGGCCGTGCCCCACCGCGACATTCGCCTCCGGCACGAGTTTGCGGATGGCCTGCGCCGTTTTTTCGATGGTCTCGATGGTGTTGTGGACGAAGTATATTTGCCCGCCGCGCCGAATCTCGCGCAACGAGGCTTCGCGTACGACGGTTTCATTCCATTCGAGCACGAAGGTCTTGACGGCGAGGCGCTCCGCGGGCGGAGTCGTGATCAGCGACAAATCGCGCAAGCCCCCCATGGCCATGTTCAGGGTGCGCGGAATCGGGGTTGCGGTCAGTGTGAGAACGTCCACCTCGGTTCGCAGGGCCTTCAGTCTCTCCTTGTCGCGTACGCCGAAACGATGTTCCTCGTCGATCACCACCAGTCCCAAGTCCTTGAAGCGCGTCTTACCCTGCAGCAGTCGTTGCGTGGCGATGACGATGTCGACCTTGCCTGCGGCGACGCCGGCGAGGACTCCCTCCGCCTCCTTGTTACTGCGAAAGCGCGACAGGCTCTCGATACGGACCGGCCAGTCGGCGAAGCGATCGACGAAGGTGGTGTGGTGTTGCTGAGCGAGAAGAGTGGTGGGCACCAGTACCGCGACTTGTTTGCCGGCTTGCACGGCGACGAACGCAGCGCGCAGCGCGACCTCGGTCTTGCCGAATCCAACGTCGCCGCAGATGACGCGGTCCATGGGTTTGTCGGATTTGAGGTCGCTCAGCACCTGATCGATGGCGGCGGCCTGGTCTGCGGTCTCCTCGAAGGGGAAGCCGGCTTGGAAGGCGCGATATTCGGCTTCACCGGCCAGCATCTGGGTGCCCTGCCGAGCGGCGCGGCGCGAGTACAGATCCAAGAGTTCGGCGGCCACATCGCGAATGCGCTGCGCCGCCTTGCGGCGCGCCTTCTGCCATTGCTCGCCGCCGAGTTTGTGGAGCGGCGCGGTTTCGGCCGGCGCTCCGGTGTAGCGGGACACGAGGTGCAGCGCCTGCACGGGAACATACAATTTGTCGCCGTCGGCATATTCGAGCACGAGAAACTCGCCGGTGTACCCGGCGACGTCCATGGTCTGCAGTCCGGCGTAGCGGCCGACCCCGTAGGATTCGTGCACCACCGGCGCGCCGATGCGGAGGTCCGACAGTTCTTTGAGTATCTTCGCCGGATCGCGCTCGGCGCGGCGGCGCCGGCGTTCCTGCCGGGCGCGATCCCCGAACAACTGCGCCTCGGTGAGTATTTCCAGCGCGGGCGTGTCCAGCCTCAAGCCCGACACGGCCCCCGATACGGTAATCCCGAGATTCAGGGAGCTGGCGAGAAAATTCGCAAAATTGTCGAAAATCTTGGCCTGAATGCCGCGCCCGCGAAGCAGATCGAGCAGCAATTCCCGGCGTCCGGCGGACTCGGCGGCGAGCAGGATGCGCGCGGGGCTCGCCTGGAGGTGCGCCGCCAACTCAGCCGCCGGCTGTTCGGCACGCGGGTCGATGCGCACCGCGGCCGGCGCGGCGCTGGGGAAATTCTGCGTGACTCCGCGAGTCTCCGGGGGCCATTCGAAGGTGTGCAGTTGAACCTGCGGCCAGGCCGCGTATGACTCTTGGAATTCCGCGGGCGTCAAATAGACTTCCGCAGGATCCAAGATCGGCCGATGGCGATCGTGACGCAATTGCTCATGCCGTTCGACGATGCCGTTCCAGAGGCCGTCGGCGCCGGAGGCCGCGTCGTTCATGACGACGAGCACGCTGTCCGGCGGCAGATACTCGAACAGATGGGAAGTGCGATCGAAGAACAGGGGCAGGAAATATTCGATGCCGCCGGGCGCTATCCCGGAACTCACGTCGCGATAAATCGCCTGCTCGGACAGATCGCCGGTGAAGCGCAGGCGGTAGCGGCGGCGGAACTCGCGCACCGCATCGGGATTCAGCGGCGTCTCGCGCGCGGGCAGCAGCTCGATCCGGTCCAGCTTGTCCAGGGAGCGCTGCGTGTCCGGATCGAAGCGCCGGATGCTGTCGACATCGCGATCCAGCATGTCGATGCGAAAGGGAGTGTCCGAGCCCATGGGGTAGACGTCGATCAGCGAGCCCCGCACCGCGAATTCCCCGTGCGCCACGACCTGGGTGACGGCGGCATATCCGGCCAGGGCCAATTGGGCGCGCAGGGCGTCGAGGTCGAGGCTTTCGCCGACGTGAACTTTGAGGGAATAGGCTTCGACGTAGCTGCGGGGCGCCAACCGCTGCAGCAACGTGTCGATGGCGACCAGCCAGACGCCCTTTCGGGCGCGCGGCAGCGCCGCCAAGGCGGCGAGCCGGCCGGAAGTGATATCCGGATGCGCGGAGAAGCCGTCGTAGGGCAGGGTCTCTAAATCAGGGAAAACTCCGACACTCAGGCCGCTGCCGGCAAAGAATCGAACTTCATCGCTCAACGCCTCCGCTTCACGCGAACTTTGCGTGATGACGATGAGCGGTCCCCCGGCCCGCGTCGCGGCCTCGGCGATGGCGAGCGCCGCCGCGGCACCGTACAGCTTGCCCCATTTGACGACGGGCGTCTCGACGCTGGGTAGGGTGGGTTCAAGTAAGGGCATCGACACTTCGAAAAAAAGAAAAATAAACGCCCGCCGCGAACCGGTCGCGGTGGGCTAGAACTGACTTTAAGACGATCTTACGCGATTTTAGTTTAGGAGTTTGCGACCACGCTGTGAATGACGCGGTCGGCTTCGAAATACACGACGAAGCCCGGATATTCCCAGCGCGAGATCGGCGGCTTGCCGACGGCGGGAACTTTGGTGACCGGAGCTCCGAACTTGGTCGCTACCTGATCCATGCTCATGCCGCGAGCCGGCGTGACGACATCGGACTCCTTGACGGCAATGCCGCTGTCGACCGCAATGGTCTCGGCCCCCGCGAGGCTGCTGGCGAGCACCGCGGCAAGCAGTAGGTATCGATACCTCATGGCGCACCTCATTTGTTTACCCCCAGATTCTGATCATTCCATGGTCCCCCCAAACTATAACATCAGCCCCCGGGGTCAATCTTTGACCCAATTAACACTCTGATTACATTGTTAATTGTGGTTTAATCGCCGCGCATGTTCCAGCCCGTTCCAGTTTTCGTGGGCCTGCGCTACTCGCTGGCCCGCGAGCACAGCTTTTTCGTCTCTTTCATCACCTGGGTCTCGCTGGCCGGGGTCGCGCTGGGCGTGGCCGCCCTGATCACGGTACTGTCGGTCATGAACGGCCTGGAATCCGAATTACGGACCCGCCTGCTCAGTCTGACCGCGCACGCGACTTTGAACGCGGCGGGGGCGCCGATCGGCGATTGGCAGACCCGCATCCGGCAACTGCAAGGATCGCCGGGCCTCACGGCCGCCGCGCCATTCCTCGACACCGATGCCATGTTGAGCCGGCAGCCCTCGATGAGCGGCGCCATCGTTCGCGGCATCGACCCCGGGCTCGAGGCCCAAGTATCGTCCATCGGCGATGCCATGCGAGAGGGCAGGTTGAGCGATCTTACGCCCAATTCGAATCGAATCATCCTCGGGCGAATGCTGGCCTATCAGCTGCAAGTAGGCATGGGCGATCAGGTGACGGTCATGATCCCGGGCAATGCCGGCGGCGCGAGCGATGCGATCGTGCCGCGTCTGCGGGATTTCCATGTAGCGGGCATTTTCGAGGTGGGACTGCAGGAGCACGACAGTGTGCTGGCGCTCGTCAATCTGCAGGATGCAGAGGCCTTTCGAGGCATCGACGGCCCCACCGGGATACGGCTCAAATTCCACGACGTGCTGAAGGCGCCGGAGCTGGCCCGCAGCGCCGCGGCGCGGCTTAGCCTAGGCTTGCAGGTACGCGATTGGACGGAGGACAACCAGGCGTATTTTCGCGCCATACGCATCGAAAAGACCATGATGGGTTTGATGCTCATGCTCATCGTCGCCGTCGCGGTGTTCAACATAGTGGCGACGCTGATCATGGTGGTGAACGACAAACGCACGGATATCGCGATTCTGCGCACCGTCGGACTGAGTCCCGGGGGCATCATTGCCGTGTTCATGACGCAGGGCGTACTCATCGGCTGGATCGGCGCCGCCCTCGGCGTGGCGCTCGGCCTCGCGCTTGCCTGCAACGTGGACGTGATCGTGCCCTTCCTGGAACAGACCTTCGGATTTCATTTCATGGATCCGGACGTGTACTACATATCGGGTCTGCCGAGTGAGGTGCATCCCGGGGACGTGGTGAGGATCGGGACGGCGGCGTTCATTCTCACACTGGCCGCGACCGTGTATCCCGCTCTGCAGGCGGCGCGAACCCAACCTGCCGAAGCGCTGCGATACGAATGATGCGCTACTGGTACGAGGGATTCGTCGGCCTGCGGTATCTGCGCGCATCGCCCAAGCGCGGTTCCCTGTCGCTGATCGCCGGCATCGCGATACTGGGCCTTGCGCTCGGAGTCGCGGTGCTGATCGTGGTGCTGTCGGTGATGAACGGCTTCGAGGAGGTGTTGCGGACCCGAATCTTGAGCCTGACGGCGCACGCAACGATTTCCGGGCTGGAAGGGCGGATCACGAACTGGCGGCCCGATCTCGAGAAACTCGAGCGCTTCCCCGGCGTCGTGGGCGCGGCACCGTATATCGAGGAACAAGGCATGCTGATCCACGGCGACAAGTCGTCCGGCGTGCTGGTGCGCGGCGTACTGCCGGAGGCGGAGCGGCGCGTGGTCGATTTGGCGCCGCATTTGTCGAGCGGCCGAATGAGCGATCTGACCGAAGGCAGGTACCGCGTGATACTGGGATCGGCGCTGGCCGAGGAACTCGGTGCGAAAGTCGGCGATCGAGTGGTGCTGCTGGTGGCTTTGGGCGACGTGACGCCGGTGGGCGTGATTCCCAGGATGCGCGCGTTCGAGGTGACCGGCATCCTGTCCATCGGCATGTATGAATACGATCGGCGGATGGCCATCGTCGCCATGCCGGACGCGGCAAAGCTCCTGCGAATGGGCGACGAAGTAACCGGCATTCGCTTGAGTCTCGCCGACATGTACGCCGCGCCGCGGCTGTCGCGCGCCGCCGCGATCTCGATCGGCGGGGACTTCGAGGTCCAGGATTGGACCAACGAGCATGCCAATTTCTTTCGTTCGATTTCGATCACCAAACGCATGCTTTTCTTCATTCTGTCGCTGATGGTGGCCGTCGCCGCATTCAACATCGTGTCGACCATGGTCATGGTGGTGAAGGACAAACGCCGCGACATCGCCATCTTGCGCACCTTCGGGTCTTCGCCGCGCAGTATCTTGGCGGTATTCGTGGTGCAAGGCAGCTTGATCGGGCTGCTCGGGATCGGCGCCGGCGTGCTGCTCGGCGTCCTCATCGCCGTGAACCTGCAGGATCTGGTGCACGGGCTCGAAGGCATCGTCGGATTCAAGTTCCTGGACGCCCGCGTGTATTTCATGAGCGACTTGCCGGCCCGCGTGCGGGCTTCGGACGTGGTGCGCATCTGCGGTTTCGCATTCGTGCTCGCCTGCCTCTCGACGCTGTATCCGGCGGCGCGCGCCGCCCGCTTGCTGCCCGCAGAATCGCTGCGAAACGATTGAGGATGGAAAAGATGATGCCGAATTCCAATGCGGTGGTGCTCGAGGGGAAGGATCTGGCCAAGGAATTCGTCCAGGGCGACGTTAAAATCCTGGTGTTGCGGGCGGCGTCCATCACCGTGCGCGCGGGCGAGAGAATCGCCATCGTCGGCGCCTCCGGATCCGGCAAGACGACGCTTCTGCAGCTGCTGGGAGGACTCGATTTGCCGACCGGCGGCACGGTGGAGATCGCCGGATCGGCGATGAATCGCTTGAACGATACCGAGCGCGGCCTGTTGCGGAATCGCGCCGTGGGTTTCGTCTATCAGTTCCACCACCTGCTGCCGGAATTCACCGCGCTCGAAAATGTCGCGATGCCGCTCCTGGTGCGGCGAATGAGTCCGCGCGCCGCGAGGGAGCGGGCGAGCGCTCTATTGGCGCGCGTCGGGCTGGCCGAACGCCTCACGCATCGTCCCTCGCAGCTCTCCGGCGGCGAACGGCAGCGCGCCGCGGTGGCGCGCGCTCTCGTGACCCAGCCGAAACTGGTGTTGGCCGACGAACCCACGGGCAACCTGGACGGCATGAATGCGGCGCAGGTGTTCGAACTGATGCTGGAGCTGAATCGCGAGTTCGGCACCAGCCTCGTCATCGTCACCCACGATGAGCGATTAGCGGCGCGGCTCGATCGCGTGCTGGTGCTCGCCGACGGAGTGCTGGTCGAGCGCCGTGCCGCGGCCGTTTGACCGGGCGCGTCGGCGCCGCAGCTGAAGGAGGACGTGGGCGCGCCAAGCGAATTGCGCCAGCACATAGCCCAATCCGGCGGCGACCAGTCCCAGAACCAGGGCGCCGAGCAGCAGCGGCGCCCATAGTTGGCAGACCTGCGCCCATAGATGCCGATGATGGAGTTCATGCACGTAGGGCATCAGATCCATTCCCATGAGCTTGGCGCCGACCCAAATGGAGCCGGCCACCTGCGGCAGCCAGGTGAACGGGTTGCTGACGAAAACCGTGGCGAACAGCACGGGCAGGTTCAACCGGAACAGCATCCCGAGTGTGACGCACGTCACGAGATGCACGGGCAGGGGAGTGGGCGGAATGAACGCGATGAACAGGCCGAGGGCGAACGCGCGAGTCACGCTGAGCCGATGGAACGCCCAACATCCGCGATCGACCACCAGCCTCTTGAAAGGCTTCAAGCACCAGAGCTTCTCCAGCGTGGTGCGGTCCGGTGTGATGCGTCTCAGCCAGTGTTGCATGGATTGCGATGACTCCCCACCCAAGCCAAGCGGCATTATGCCGTTTTCGCCGGTTGGCGACAGTGATCCATGACCACCCCGCAAATCAACGGGTTAGCCCCCGGCCGATGGCGGTATCTCAACCGTCGGCGGTCAAGTATCATGCCCGCTGATTCAAATCCGACCAAAGAGGACGCAATGTGGGAGATCATCCGCGCGGGCGGCGGCTTCATGTGGCCGATTATTTTATGTTCCATCGCGTCGGTGGCCATCATATTGGAACGCCTTTGGACCTTGCAGAGCAGCCGGGTGATACCCCGTGACTTGTCCCAAAAGGTCTGGAACTGGATCGAAGCCGATCAGCTCAGCGACAAACTGGTCGCTGCCCTGGAGCAGAATTCGCCGCTCGGCAAGCTCCTGGCCATCGGACTCGCCAATCGCGACAGGCCGCGCGCGCTGATGGTGGAGCGGCTGGAGGACGGCGGCCGGCACGTGGTGCACGAGCTGGAGCGGTTTCTGAACACTCTGGGCACGATCGCGGCGGTCGCGCCGCTCCTGGGACTGCTGGGAACGGTGGCCGGCATCATTCATGCGTTCAATGCGATCACGGCCAACGGCATCGGCGACCCGAGAATATTGTCCGGCGGCATCGGTGAAGCGCTCATCACGACGGCGGCAGGTTTGACCGTGGCGATTCCCTCGCTGATCGCGTACCGCTTCCTGCGGGGCAAGGTCGAGCGCTTGGTGGTGCGCATGGAGAAAGAAGCCATGAAGCTCGTCGATGCGTTGGACGAGCGCGGCATGCTGGTCGTGGCCGGCTGACATGAACCTGCGCCCGCGCCACCGTGAAGACCCCGAAATCAACTTGATCTCGATGATCGACGTCATGCTCGTGCTGCTGATCTTTTTCATGGTGTCGACCACGTTCAATCAAGAGGGGCGCGTCAAGGTTCAGTTGCCTCAGGCGAGCCAGATACCGGTGCCGCGGGGGCCGCGCGAACCCCTGGTGATCACAGTGACGGCCGAAGGCAGCTACCGGGTCAACGAACGCACCTTGATCAATGCGAGTCCGGACACTCTGCGGGCCGCGCTGGTCAAGGAAGCCGGTGCCGACCGAGGTCCCATCACGATTCGCGCGGATGCGCGTACCACGCACCAAGCCGTGGTAACCGCCATGGATGTGGCGGGCAGACTGGGTTTCGCCCAGCTCAACATCGCGACCTTCCACGCGGAAGCCGCTCCTTGAGCACAGCACCCGCTGCGGGCTTGACAGCCGCCGGCGATTCTTGGGCGATTTATCGGCGGTTGTTGAAGTACGCGAAACCTTATCTCGGCGTATTTCTGATCGGCGTGATGGGCTCGATCCTGTTCGCGACGTCCAACGCCGCGCTGGCGTACCTGGTCAAGAAATTCCTGAACGGCGCGTTCTTGGTGAAAAACCCGGCGGTCCTGTGGGAGGTGCCTCTGGGAGTGGTGGTGTTGTTCACCCTGCGGGGCATCGGGGACTATGTGCAGAGCTACTATCCCAGCTGGGTCGGAAGACAGGTGATCAAGGGCCTCAGGCACGATGTGTTCTCGCACTACCTGCGGCTGCCCACGGCGTATCTCGACAGCCAACAGTCCGGGCATTTGCTGTCGAAATTGACCAATAACATCGAGTTGGTAGCGGCCGCGGCGACCAGCGCGGCGATTTCCCTGATCAGCGACAGCCTGTCCATCCTCGTGCTCCTGATCACGCTGTTCTATATGAATTGGCGGCTGGCCGTGTTTTGCATCGTCGCCGCGCCCATCATCGCCTGGCTGATGAAAATCGCCAACCGCAGTTTCCGCCGCTACAGCGAACGAATTCAGCATTCCATGGGCGACATCACGCGCGTCGCCAAAGAGGCGATCGACGCGCACCGCTTGATCAAGATCTTCAATGCCGAGGATCACCAAACCGAGCGTTTCGAACGCGTCAACGAACACAATCGCGCCTCGAACATGAAGCTGATCCGCGCGAGGGCGGTCAGCAATCCGGTCGTGCAGTGCATCGCGTCGGTGGCGCTCGGAAGCGTTCTCTATGTGGCGATACGGCAGGTGTTTACCCATCACTTGCAGGTCGACGAGTTCTTCGGCTTCCTGACCGCGCTGATGCTGATTCCGGCGCCGCTGCGCAGCTTGGTCAATATGAGCGGTCCCTTGCAGCAAGGCATCGCCGCGGGCCAGAGCGTATTCGAGATCCTGGATCATCCGACGGAGGGCAGCGGCGGCACGCTCGAGCTCAAGCGCGCGCGCGGCGACATCGAGTTCCGCAATGTGTCGTTTGCCTACGCGGACGATAAGGGGGACGTCCTGCGCAATGTGAGTTTCCAGGTGCGTCCCGGCGAAACCGTAGCCATCGTCGGACCGTCAGGCAGCGGCAAGACGACGCTGGTCAGTCTGGTGCCGAGGTTCTACGATGCACAGCAGGGTTCGGTGCTGTTGGACGGGGTCGATGTGCGCGAGTATCGGCTGACGGCCTTGCGTGCCCAGGTGAGCCTCGTCAGTCAAGATGTGGTCTTGTTCAACGACACCATACGCAACAACATCGCCTTCAATGCCGTCGGCAAAACGGATGCCGAGGTGGAAGCCGCCGCACGTGCCGCCAATGTGATGGAGTTCGTCGCGCAGCAGCCGCAGGGGTTCGATACGCCGTTGACCGACCGGGGGCAGAATCTTTCCGGCGGCCAGCGGCAGCGAATATCCATCGCGCGGGCGCTGCTCAAGGACTCGCCCGTTCTGATCTTGGACGAAGCCACCGCGTCGCTCGACAACGAGTCGGAGAGGCGGGTGCAGCAAGAGCTGGGGATTCTAATGCAGGGCCGCACGACATTGGTCATCGCGCACCGCCTGTCCACCATCGAGGGCGCCGATCGGATCATCGTTCTCGACCAAGGGCGAATCGTGGAGAGCGGTACCCATCGGGAATTGTTGGCGCGCGGCGGGTTGTACGCGGGATTGCATGGAATGCTGGCCAACGCTTGAAGGCGGCACCGGGCATGTCGGTCCAATCTTGGCTCAATCGAATTTGGTACGACGGCGGGGCGCCGCCGTGGTGGCTGTTGCCGCTGTCCCTGACCTACGGCGCCGTGGCGGCGTCGCGCCGCTATCTGTACGCCAAGCGCCTGCGCAAGTCGATCCGAGTGTCGGCGCCGGTGATCGTGGTCGGGAACCTGAGCGTGGGGGGCACCGGCAAGACGCCGCTGGTGTGCTGGCTGGTCGCGCGCCTGACCGATCTTAAGTTCAAGCCGGGGGTGGTCACTCGCGGCTATGGGGGTTCCTCGGGAAGCGTACGGCTCATCGATTCCTTCGATGACCCCAGCGTGGTCGGCGACGAGTCGATCTTGTTGGCGCGCCGCACCGGAGCGCCGGTGGCGATCGGCCGCGATCGTCCCGCCGCGTCGCAGCTGCTGGTCAACGCAGGGTGCGACGTCATCGTGAGCGACGATGGGTTGCAGCATTACGCCCTGGCGCGCGATTGCGAAATCGTCGTTATCGACGGCGATCGGCGCTTCGGCAATGGTTGGCTGCTGCCGGCCGGTCCCTTGCGCGAGACGCCGGCGCGCCTGGCGGCCGCGGACGCCATCGTGGTGAACGGCGGCCGCGCGCTCCTCGACGGCGCCCTCAGCATGCGGCTCGAGGCGAAAGGCGCCTTGAGCCTGATCGGCGGCACGCCCAAGGCGTTGGACGAATTTGCGGGCCGCTCGGTGCACGCCGTAGCCGGCATCGGCAACCCGGAGCGATTTTTCAACATGCTGCGTGCGCACGGTATCGAAGTTCTCGGTCATCCGCTCCCGGACCACGCGCATTTGCAGTCCGCCGACATCTCTTTCGCCGATCAGCGTCCGGTGCTCATGACCGAGAAAGATGCCGTAAAATGCCAGCGGATAGCCGGGCCAAATCATTGGTATGTGCCGGTGACCGCGAGTTTCGACGGCGGCGAATCGAGTATCCTGCTCGACATCGTGACTCAGGCTATCGCAAAGCGCACCGCGCTTCGTTGAGGTGTTATGGATAAGCGTCTGCTCGACTTGTTGGTGTGTCCGATTTGCAAAGGACCGTTGCGGACCTTCGGTACAGGCAATGCGCTCGAGTTCGTCTGCCGGCCGGATCGGCTGGCCTATCCCGTGCGCGAGGGCATTCCCGTGATGTTGCCGGAGGAGGCCCGAGTTTTGAGCGCCGACGATCCGCTGCTGGACCGGTAGCGGCAGACGCGTTTCCGCCCCATGTCCATCGCCCCATGTTCCATGTAGTCATACCGGCGCGCTACGCTGCCTCACGCCTGCCGGGCAAGCCGCTGCGCACCATAGGCGACCGGCCGCTGATCCAATGGGTGTGGCAATGCGCGCGGGCGAGCGGTGCCGCTTCCGTAGTCATTGCCACCGATGATGTCCGCATATTCGATTCCGCTCGGGGCTTCGGCGCCGATTGTCTGATGACCTCGGCTCAGCACGCTTCGGGTACGGATCGGATCGCCGAAGTGGTGCGGGCGCGAGGCTTCGCGGCGGACGATGTGGTCGTGAACCTGCAGGGCGATGAACCCATGATGCCCGCGGCGGTGGTCAACGAAGTCGCTGAAGCGTTGACCGCGCGGCCGCAGATCGACATCGCGACGGCCGTCGCCCCCATACAGTCTCTGGCGGAATTTCTCGATCCCAGCTGCGTGAAGGCGTTGCGCGCCCGCGGCGGACAGGCGCTGTACTTCAGCCGCGCACCGGTGCCGTGGCCGCGGGACGGCGTCGCGGGCGGCCGGCCCACCCGCTTTGCCGGCGCGTGGCGGCACATCGGCATCTATGCCTACCGCGTGCGCAGCCTGCTGCAATTCGCGTCGTGGCCGCCGACGCCGCTCGAGGAAACCGAGAGTCTCGAGCAGCTCCGCGCCTTGGAGCACGGCATGCGGATTCACTTGGTGACGTTGTCCGAGCCGCCGCCCCCCGGCGTGGATACGCCGGAGGACCTGGAGCGCGTGCGCGCCTGCCTGGCGGCCGCGGAGGCGCTGCGCTGAGATGGCGGCACGGAGCGTTTTGTTCGTGTGCCTGGGCAATATTTGCCGCAGCCCGACGGCCGAGGGGGTATTTCGGCATCTGCTCCGGCAGGAAGCACCCGAGCTGCAGGTCGAGGTTGACTCGGCGGGTACCGCCGATTACCACCTCGGCGAACCTCCGGATTTACGCAGTCAGCGAGCCGCCATGCGCCGCGGCATCGATCTGGGCGGGTTGCGAGCGCGTCAGGTCACCCCCGCAGACTTCGCGCGTTTCGACCTCATTCTCGCGATGGATCGAGCCAATCTGCTTGAACTCGAGGCCATGCGTCCCAAAAATTCGCGTGCGCGGGTGCGGCTCTTCCTGGAATACGCACCGGAGTTAGGAAGGCTGGAAGTTCCCGACCCTTATTACCGGGACACGAGCGGATTCGAGGAAGTGCTGGATTTCTCCGCCGCCGCATCGCGCGGCCTGCTGGCGGACTTACAGAAAGCTGCGTAGCAGCCATAGAATGGCGGCAAGCAGCAATGCGAATACCATGGCAAAGCCGGCGCCGCTGCCCACCTGCAGGATCAATTCCACCGGCAACAGCGACACGATGCCGAACCCGGCGACGATCACGACAGCTGCCAGGACGTTGAACCAGGGATTGGGCTTTTGCCCGATCAGCGTCGTTGCCGCGGGCGAGTGATTGACTGCGCCTGGTGCTTGATTGACCGCGCCGATATTGGACATGCTGTTATCCCAGGCTGAAGAGTCGGGCGTAGCCCTCGATTTATAGATCTGTAATATGAACGTGAGATGACAACCGAGGTTCGTTGATGCCATTCACCATTTCCCACGCCGCTGCAGTTCTGCCTTTCTCCCGCTTGCTTGCGCGATGGCGCTTGCTGTC
>Ga0209488_10001434_pt1 | contig 20385 bp, 12 predicted proteins | sample Rivendell_Oct201_8_FD_188349 | JGI IMG/M metagenome (GOLD analysis project Ga0209488, IMG submission 188349) | Vadose zone soil microbial communities from the Eel River Critical Zone Observatory, Northern California, USA -... | ecosystem: Environmental > Terrestrial > Soil > Vadose zone >...
CCGGCTCGTCGCCACGCTGCGGGATCGGGTGCACGTCGAGGTCCAGCGGCAGCGGCACCGCACCGGCGGCGGTGCCGACGAAGGTGAACCCGTGCATGCCGCTCTCCTCCTGCGCTTCGCGCAGCGCCGCCAGCTGCACCTCGGTCTCGCCATCGACATGACCGCCGAGTTGCAGCCACTTGCCGAGCTGGCGATGGTGCGTCAGCAGGCAGCGGCCCGCCGCATCGACTATCCACGCCGACGCGGTGATGTGGCCTTCGACACAGCTGCGCAGCAGGCAGTCGGCGTGGCCGTCGACGAACGCCGCGAACCGGGCGACCAACGGCCGTTCGCCGGCATGGGCGCCGGCATAGCGGCGCAGCAACTCGATCAGCGGTCGCCGGTGCATCCGCCGAGTCGCCGTTGCAGTTCGATCAAGTCGACCTTGCCGTTGGCATTGTGCGGCAGCGCCGGCAGCACGTGCACGGCCTGTGGCACCATGTAGTGCGGCAGGCGGCTGCGGCACTGGCGATGGATGCGCGCCGGCAGTCCGAGATCGCTGGTGTCGCCGGTGACGCACAGGACGATGCGGTGCCCCTGGGCGCCGCCATCCACGCCGAACACCGTGACCTCGCCGACCCCGGAGAAGCCCTGCAGCGCCTGCGCCACTTCGTCCGGCGACACGCGATGGCCGGCGACCTTGAGCAGGCGATCGCGGCGCGCCTCGAAGTAATGCAGGCCCTCGGCATCGCGGCGCACGAGATCGCCGGAGTAGACGACGGTGCCGGGGTGACCGCGCGGATCGCTGCGGAAGCGCCGGGCGGTCGCCGCCGGCTGCCGCCAGTAGCCATGCGCCACCAACGCACCGGCGTGCACCAGTTCGCCGGTGGCCGGTCCGCTCAGCAGCGCACCGGAATCCGGATCGACCAGCAGCAGTTCGACGCCGGGCAGGGCCTTGCCGAAGCTGTCGGGCCGGCGGTCGATCTCGGCCGGATCGAGCCAGGCGCTGCGGAACGCCTCGGTCAGGCCGTACATGCTGAACACGCGCACCGCCGGCAGCAGCCGCCGCAGCGTCCGCACGTCGTCGATCGGCAGCCGGCCGCCGCTGTTGGTGACGTAGCGCAGGCTGCCGGCATCGGCCGGCGTCAGCGTGCCGCCGGCGAGTCCGCGGCACACCTCGTGCCACAGCGATGGCACGCCGGCGAGCCCGGTCGGCTGCACGGTCCGCAACTGCGCTGCCAGCTCGCTGCTGCCGAGGTGCTCGGCCACGGTCACGCGGCAGCCGACCCACATCGCCGACAGCAGCTGGTTGAGGCCGTAGTCGAAGCTGAACGGCAGCACCGCGAGGATGTGGTCGCTGCCCGAGAGCCCGAGGTAGCCGGCGACGATCTCGGCACCGAGCACCAGGTTGCCGTGGTCCTGGACGATGCCCTTCGGCAAACCGGTGCTGCCGCTGCTGTAGAGCAGGATCGCCGGTGTCGAAGGTGTCACTGCCGGCGGCTCCGGCAGCAGCGGCCCGGCCGCCAGTTGCTGCAGCGGCTGCGATCGCAGCCCGCCCGGCGCGGCGCCGACATGGAACAGCCGCCGCCCCGCGTACACCTGCGCCGGGTCGCGCAGCAGGGCCCCCTTGGTCGCACTGCACACCACCGCCCACGGATCGGCGTCGGCGAGCACATGGGTGACCTGATCGTCCTTGAGCTTCGGATGCACCGGCACGGCGATGCCGCCGGCGACCGCGGCGGCGAGGAGCACCACGGCTTCGTCGACGCAGCGGTGCAGGTGCACGGCCAGCCGATCGCCGGCGGCAAAACCCTGCGCGCACAGGCCGGCCGCGACCGCCTGCACGCGGGCTTTGAACTGCGCGCCGGCGAGCCGCTGGTCGCCCACGGCCAGGAACGGTCGATCGCCGACCTGCGCCGACAGTCTGTCCAGCAGTTCGGGTAGCGTTTGCCGCGAGTCGGGCACGGTGTTGGCCCTGTGGTGCCGATCGACCAAGGGCCCGACCGGCGAACCGGGCGGGCCCTCGAAGTTGGTATCCCGGACGGGATTTGAACCCGTGTTGCCAGAATGAAAATCTGGAGTCCTAGGCCGGGCTAGACGACCGGGACACGCGCGGCGCGGATGATAGGGCGGAGCCGGGCCACTGCAACCTCGGAGTCGCATGCGACCCGGGCGGCCGGCCAACGCAGGCAAGAGCCACGAGGGTGCTGGCCGAGCGCGCTAGCCGAGCTGCTTGAACTCCTTCAGCGACGGCAGTTCGTTCAGCGACGACAGCTTGAAGCGATCGAGGAACTGCTGCGTGGTGCCGTACTGCAGCGGCCGGCCCGGCACGTCGGCGCGGCCGGTGACGCGCACCAGCTTGTGCTGCAGCAGGGTGCGCAACATCGGTCCGGCCTTGACGCCGCGGATCGCTTCGATCTCGGCGCGCATCACCGGCTGCCGGTAGGCGATCACCGCCAGCGTCTCCAGCGCCGCCGGCGACAGGCGTTCGAGCTTCTTGACGCCGCGCAGCCGCTGCAGGTACGGGAACGATTCGGCGGCGGCCATCAGCCGCAGCGAGTCGCCGGTGCGCACCAGTTCGACGGCGGCGCCGAGCTGCTGCAGATCGGCGCGCACGTGCTCGAGCGCCTGCTCGATCAGTTTCTGCGTGGTGTTGACCGCCTGGGCCAGGCGCAACAGCGTCAGCCCCTCGCGCTGCGTCAGCACCAGCAGCAGCACGACCTTGGCGATCGCCGCCGGGTCGGCGAGCTCGGGCACCGGCGGCAGTTCGGCGGCGGCATCGGCGGGGTCCGGCTCGTCATCGGCCAGCATCGCCTGCTCCTCGCCGGTGCGGGTGGCCGCCGCGGCATCCGCGCTGCTGATCGCCTCCGGCTCGGCGGCCGGCGGGTCATTGCGCTGGTCCGTCGGACCCTGCTCCGTCGGGCCTTGCTCCGCCGGCTCGCCCGCCGGCGCCTTGCTGCCTGCCGGCCGGTGCCGCGGTCGTCCGCTCACCAGCAGGTCCTCGGCGGCAACAGAGCGATCGAGTACCGCGAGCTCCTCCGGCCCCTTTTGGCGATCCTTGCTGGCTCGTGCGATGGTGGCATCCGGGAGGACGTCCCGCGAGATCTCGTCCATGGCGGACTGTTTTAGCGCGGCCGCCGGTCCTTGTCATCGGTCCGCTGCGGCGTCGCGGCTTCGAGCGCCGCGCGCCAGCGCAGCGTGTAGGCGGAGATCTCCACCTGCGACAGCGGCGTCTTCTCCAGTTCGGCCTCGAGCTCGGCGCGCACCGCCGCGAACTGCACGTCGCGGCGCGGCAGCCGCCGCAGGCAATAGCACAGGAACCAGCGCTCCTGACCGTCCTGCTTCTGCGCGAACACCGGCGACAGTTCGCCGGGTTGCAGCTTCAGCGCCGCTTCGGCGACCGGATGCGGAAAACCCTGGCCGAACGGCGGCAGCAGCCCGCCGTCGCGCGCCAGCGCGTCCTTGCTGTGCTGCAGCGCCAGCGTGGCGAAATCGGCGCCCTCGCGCACCTTCTGCGCCAGTTCCTCGAGCAGCTTCTTGTCGTCGTGGACGATGTAGCGCACCTGCACGCGGTCCTCGCGCAGCGCCAGGTAGCGGATCACGTACGCCGGGTACAGCCGCTGCAGCACGCGCAACTCGGTGCTGCGCCGCCAGTCCGGCAGCTGCATGCCGAACTTGCGCCAGACGTAGTCGCTGAGCGCCTGCTGGTCGGTGCGCTCGCGGCGCATCTGCTGCAGCAGCTGCTCCTCCTCGCGCTGCACCAGCTGCGCCACCCGCGCCGGATCGACGACGATGCCGTGCTCGCGCGCATGGCGCGCCACCAGCACGTCGAACACCAGCAGATCGACCGCCGACAACGCCAGCCGCGGCTCGGCCGCCAGCATGCGGGTGAAGGCGTGGCTCTTGCGCAGCACGAAGTCGCCGATGCGCGCCACTTCGTCGTCCTTGGCGTCCGGATCCGGCAGCAGCACCTCGGGTCCGGTGCCGTCCTGGGTTGGCGGCAGCTGCGGCGCGAACTGGAGCTGTGGCTCCTGCGACCGGGCGCTGCTGGCCTCGACCGCGGCGGGCCGGGCCGCTTTTGGCGTCGGCACGCAGCCGGCCGGCAGCAGGCCCGGCAACAGCATCAGTAGGCGCGGAAGCTGCGCAGCCATTTGGTCTTGTGGCACAGGTAGCAATTGACCTTCTGCACCTTGCCGTCGCCGCCGAGCTCGGTGACCGTGCCTTCGCCGTAGCAGGCGATGCACGGCTGCAGGTAGGCGATCGTCACCTTCAGGTCGCCGCCGAACTCGGCGTAGTAGGCGCGCAGGAAGCTGGTCTTCTCGTTGCGCGTCGCCTCGCGCCACCAGTCCTCCTCGGTGGCCTCCTTCGGCGCCCCCCCCTGCTGGTTCTTGGCCGCGGCGCGGCTGCGCTCCATCGCCTGCCGGATCAGCTTGGCCAGCCGTTCGATCTCGCGTTCCTGCGCCGGATCCTTGTCGGTCTTGTTGGCCGGCGCCTGGCCCTGCTTGGTGTCCTTGAGGATCGCCTTGTCGCCGAGCGTCCACGAGCCGATGCCGTAGGCGAAGAACTCCGGGCGCTTGCCGAGCGGGTACTTGCCGCGATCGGCGAACAGCTGCTTGACCTCGTCGACCGGCAGCTTGACCTGGTCGGCGACGCGCGCGGCGACGTCATCCTTCATCTTGCCGGTGGCGTACTCCTTGACGCTCTGCAGCGTCACGCCGGTCTCGCCGGCCTTCTTGTCGGCGACCGCCTGGATCAACTGCCGCCACTTCTCGGCCACCAGCTGCGCCAGGTACTTGGTGCGCGCTTCGACGAAGCGCTTCTTCTCGGTGTCGAACTCGGAGCGCAGCTTGCTGGTCGGGTAGTCCTTCTCCCACTGCGCGATCAGCTTGAGGCCGTTGTCGAACTCGGGGCCGGTGCCGCGTTGGCGGGCGAACTGGATCTGGTCGAGCAGCGAGCGCTCCTTGGCCGAATCCTTGTAGCGCGCCAGCTTCTCGGTCATCTGCTGCAGGCGGTTAGGGTCGCGGGTCTTGAGTTCCTTGGCCTTGGCCAGGTGATCGCCGGCGTGGTCGTAGTCGCGCACCTTGATCAGTTCCTGCGCCAGGTTGACGTGCTTGTCGCCATCGTCACCGGGCGGCATCGTGGTCAGCAGGTCGGCGTAGTACTCGTCGCGCGTGAACACCTGGCCGACCGGCGCCTGCACCTTCTTGACGCCCTTGAGGTCGGCCTTGGCGACGCGGTACTGCACGCCCTTCTTGCGCACCACCAGCTCGGTCGGCGTGCCGGCGGCGTCGTCGATCTTGCCGAGCACTTCCTGCTTGATGCCGTCCTTCTCGTAGGTGACCAGGTCGGCAGCCACGGTCGCGTCCTCCTCGGCCGAGCCGACCAGCGAGTAGGCCTGCTTGAGCCGCAGCGCGCAGTCGGGGGACAGGTGCTCCCAGCGCAGCTCCAGCTGCCCGCCGTTGTCCAGGCGATGGACGCGCAGGCCGTTGCCGTCGACGTCGTCGATGTTGACCATCAGCACCTGGCCGTCGGCGAACTGCAGGGTCTGGGCGCACATGGCGCCGAGTACGGCGGCGAAGACGCAGAGCAGACGGACGATGCTGGCGAGCGATCTCATCGGTTCACCTCGTGATGCCATGTTCCTTCAGCCAGCGCTGCACGCGCGTGCCGAACGGTTCCTGCTTCGGCAGGACGCGCAGGAACTCCGCCTGCACGTCCTCGCCTTGTTCCAACCAACGCACCTGCACGCGCGCCAGCACCAGATCGGGCCGCGCCGGGTCCTCGGTGAAGCTCACGCCGTAGCGCATGCCGGGGAAACCCTCGGCTTCGAGATCCTGCAGCGGCTGCAGCTGCAGATCGAGCGGGTCGTGGGCATCGGCCTTCTTCTGGAACGACTGCTGTTGCGCCCGCTGCAGCGCGGTCTCGGCCAGCAGTTCGGCCTGCAGGCGGCCATCGCTGGTGCGCCGCAGGTCGACGCCGGTCGACATCGTCGCCAGGATCGACGACACGCCGACCAGCAGGATGGCGAGTGCCACCAGCATCTCGACCAGCGTGAAGCCGGGCGCGGTCCTGGCATTCTGCCTCGGCTCAACCATTCCAGTGCTCCCGTGCGCCGGCGACCGGTACCACGAACTCGACCGTGCGACCGAGTCGCACGCCGGTGCCTGCCGGCCGCTTGCCGGCCGTGGTGCCGCGCTTGCCGCGTTCGAGCCCGCGCAGCTGTGTGCCCTCGAAGCTGCCGTAGTGCAGCCACTCGGGCCCGACCTTGACCAAGCCGCCGGCGCGGTCGCCTGGGAAACGATCCGGATCGATCAGCTGCAGCACGTTGGCGTCGGCGTCGAGATCCTCGGCCAGCAGGCCTTCGGGCGGCGCCTTCGGATCGATCGCCACCACCAGCGTCACGTGGATGGCACCCGGAAACACGTCGTCGCTCGGGTCGAGCAGACTCTCGGAGCCGCGGTCGAGCGCGAACACCGGCCCGGCCTTCGGATCGCTGAGCCAGCCGGCGCGCGCCGAATCCCACACCCGCTCGGCACCGGTCCAGTCTTTGGTGGTCTGCGACCAGCAGCGCAGCTCGATGAACAGCAGGCCGTCGACCAGCACCTTGGTGAAGTGCTGCACCAGCACCGACGGCAGGTCGGGCCCGCCGGGCACCTGCACGGTCATCGGATCGACCGTCTTGTCCTGGTCGAGCTTGATGATCTTGCCGGGCAGGAACCGCGCGATCCGCAGCTCCTGCAGCGCGCCGTCGGCATCGCCCTGCGGCCACGGCACCAGCCACAGACCGCCGTGTCCAGCGAGGCTCGCCTGCTGCAGCAGCTCCGCTGTCTTGTTGGCCACCGCGGTCTCGGTGCCGGCGTTGCCGAGCTCCTCCTGCAGCTGCTCCCGGAACTGCGCCGCCAGCAGTGCCCGTTCGTCCGCCGCCGACAGCGAAGCGTCCGCCCGCAGCAGCTGCGCATGCGGGTCGGTCGACAGCGCGCGGTCGACCAGACCGAACGGCAGCCACTGCAGCAGCAGGCGCGGGCCGGTGGCGCCGTGCTCGACCTCCTGGCCGGGCCCGCGCAGCCCGCGCAGCTCGTTCTCCACCGCCGAAGCCGCGGCGGCGGCGCGGTCGGCGATGTTCTGGCCGCGCTCGCCTTCGCTGACCAGACGGACGCCGGTGTGCACGAACTGCACCAGCATCATCAGGAAGCCCGACAGCAGGCCCATGACGATCAGCAGTTCCAGCAGGGTGAAACCTGCGGCACGCGGCGCGGTGACTCGGACGCAGGGCTTCATCGGGCGGTCACCCGCTCCTCGAGGATCAGCCCCTGCTGGCCCTCGTACTCGACGCGCACGTCGCGCACCTTCGGCGCGGTCTTCCAGCCGTGCGCGCGGTAGGTCGCGAGATCGAGGCAGCCGGGCAGGTAGCGTGCCATGAACCGCGCCTCGAGCAGTCCGCCCTGCATGCCGAGCAGCGACGGCTGGTCGCCGCCGGCCATGCGGTTGAACCGCCACAGCCCCGGCGTCTTCTCCGGATCGTCGGTGAACGCCGGCTTGCCGTCGATGCGGCACAGGCACTCGAGCAGCACGTTGGCATCGGTGGTCTCCTGCTGCCAGGTGATCGACTTCCAGAACACCGACGCCTGCTGGCAGCTGATCTGGAAGCACGCCTGCTCCGGATCGTCGGTGCGCGGCACGTAGCGGTCCCAGTAGCGGATCGGCCACCAGATGACCGCGCTGCCCTGCGCCGCCCCCATCGGCGTGGTGCCGAAGCGGCCGCGGAACAACCCGCGCCCGGCCGTGCCCTCGCTGCCGCTCTCCGCCACGTAGTAGCGCGGCATCTCCAGCATCGCCGCGTCGCCGTTCTTGCGCACCCAGCAGTAGTGGCCGATCTCGTTGCCGAGCAGGAACGCGCCGCCGCGCGGCGGCATGGCGCCGAGCGCCTGCACCGGCAGCGAATCGCTGCGCTCCTGCACGCCGCCGCTGAGGATCGCCGCCGGCACGTGGGTCAGGAAGCGCACGCGGGCGCCGCGGTCGTGGCCGTGCACTTCGCTGTGCAGCAGACCGCGGCCGTTCTGCGCCAGCGTGAACACGCCATTGGCGCGGCTCTGGTAGGCGACGATCTCGTCGTCGATCTGCAGCAGGCCGCCGCCGGCCGGGAACACCGCGGTCAGGTCACCGAGCACCAGCGGCCCGTGCGGCCGCATCGACATGTCGAGACGCACGGTCAGCTGCCGCGCGTCGGCGGTGCACTCCTCGTCGAGCACCAGGTCATCGGTGAAGTGCTGGTGCACGTGCACTTCGTCGATGATGCCGCGCATCGGTTCCTTGTTGCCGTAGCCGCCGCCGACCACCAGGTCGGTCGCGAACGCGGCCGGCAGTTCGCCGCTCGGGAACTTGACGATGCGGTCGTACAGCCGCGGATCGAACACGCTCTCGCTCGGCGGCGGACCGAGGAACGGTTTGGCGACCTGCTCCTTGAACGCCACCAACTGGAACGGCTGTGGACCGAACAACTCGCCCGGCGTGCCCTTCTGCGGATAGCTGTCGCCACCGTTGCGCCGCGCCACCCAGTTGACCGTGTGCCATTCGATCTCGGGCCGGCGCATGCCGGATGCCTGCGAACCGGCGACCAGGGTGACCCGGTCTTGACGGCCCATGCGACCCTGCAGCGCGCCATGGTTGCCGGGCCACATCTGCATGTGATGGCACGGCAGCACGGTGGCGTTCGGCTGCGGGTGCGAGCTGGTGCCGGTGAACGAGTCGCCGCGGAAGCCGAGCCTCTGCCGGGCGTAGAAGATCATCGGCCAGTCAAACTCGAGCTGCGGCGTGTAGCCGATGTAGCCGGAGGTCGCCGACACCCCGGGCCAGGTGTACACGTTGGCGACGATGCCACCGCCGAGCGGGTTGAGCGTGGTCTTGTCGACCTTGAACTGGTTGGTCAGCGCGACGCGCAGGCCGTCCCACCCCTGGCGGTTGCTGCGCACCACGAAACGCGTGTCCTTGATCAGGTCGTAGCGCACCCACTCGGTGTTGGTCTCGTTGTCTGCCGAGTAGAGCTGCAGCCACTCGGTGGTGCCGGTCGTGGGCGGGTCGCTGAGCAGACTGGTGTTTGCTACCGGCAAGCTGATCGGTACCACGAACAGCATGCCGTTCGGCACGTCGTAGGCCTGTGTGCCGCGACCGTTGGCGGCCTGCCCCCAAAGGATGTTGGCGCCCCAGTTGGACACGAACTTTCGCGCCGTGCCATCGAAGTACGCCTTGTCGATGTGTGAGTTGTCACCCGGCATCTGGACGGCACGCTGGATGCCGGTCAGCTTGGTGCCCTGGCGGGCGCCGTACTTGATCACCTCGAGGCCACCCACGGGCGTGGTCAAGCCGGTAGCTTGGCCGGGTCCCTGCTGAAACTCGATCGGCGTGTGGTACTGCACCAGCAACGCGTAGCCGCCGGATGCAGAGAATCCCTCGGCGATCGCCGGCGATGCCGGGGGCGGCGGGTAGTTGCGATTCGTGAGCGGATCCGCCAGTTCGAGGTCGGACGTGGTGCGTTCGTCGAGGCCCTGGCCGACGTCGATGGTGATTCCCGGCGGAATCGGCCCGTGTACGGTGATCGGTACCGGATTGCGCAGCCAGACGCGCGCGACCGTGAACTCACCCACGGCCTCGCTGAGTTTGGTTTCACCGACCTGCATCACCCGGTCCTGCGACAGCAACGTCGAGTAGCCGTACAACTCGACCGCGCTGCCGACCGGATGCTCCGGCGCCACTGCGAGGCCCTGGGTGCCGTTCTGCTGCAGGTACTGATCGATGTCGACGGTCGGCTTGCCCTGTTTGTCGGTCGGGATCTTGGGCACGAACTCGCTCAATGACTGCCGCGCGCTGCGGCCGCCGACCGAGTCGCGGAACGCGCCGCGCAACACGTTGCCCTGGATCGAGGAGTACTCGAACAGCTCGAGGCCGATGCGCACCACGCCCTGCGGCGGGAAACCCTCGGTGCTCTCGACCGGGACGTCGAGGTAGCGCGCGGTGTCGGCGCCGGGTGCCACTGGCGCGCGGTTCTGCGGGTCGTAGACCGGGATCGGTCCGGTCAGGTGCGTCAGGTACTTCGGCTTGCCGCGGTGGACGCCGTCGACGAACAGCGACAGCTCGTCGGGCCGCGTGCCGTACGCCGACAGGTTGAGATGCACGGCCGTGCGCGGTGGCAGGCCGAGCTCGGGCACCGCCAGCGTCCACTGCGCGGCGGTGCGCTTGAGACCGGCCGGCGAACGCGACGGGTCCGGATCGAGGCCGGCTTCGTCGATCGCTTCGAGCACCAGGTTGCCGTCGCGCAGCAGCAGCGCCAGGCGGTTGCGTTCCGGATTGCCGTCCGAGTAGTCGAGCAGCGTCTGGTTGGCCAGGTCCTCGGGCTCGGCCCAGAAGCTGACCGAGAACCGGCCGGCGAAGCCGCCGTCGATCGAGAACGGGAAGTAGATGCGGTCGTGCGAGCGCTTCTGCGGCTGGCCGGGCGTGCGATCGCGCGGGCCGAGGTTGTGCGCCAGGTAGGCGCCTTCGCGGCCGATGTCGCGGCCGCGCGGATCCATCGCGTTCCAGAACGTGTCGACGTCGAACAGTTCGCGGAGCCACTGGTTCGGCAGCACCACCGCGGTGGCCGGGCGGAAGCCGGAGTCGGCGTGGTCCTGGCTGGGGAAGCGCGGTTGGCCGAGGCCGATGTCGGGATACGCCATGCCGACCAGGTGCGGGAAGTACCGCCCCGCGGGGTTGTTGCCCAGTTCGTCGGTGGCGACCGCGCCGGTGTTGACCGGCAGTGTCAGCCAGTACGGCGCGCGCTGGTCGAGCCGGAACGTCTCCTCCAGCGCCGCCTGGTTCGGCCACTCGGATTCGAGCGGCAGGCCCGGCAGCGCCACCGCCACGCCGGTGCGCTCGTGCCGGGCGGCGACGCCCGGTGCGAACGCGGTGCGCTGCACCGACGCCGCGGCGCGGTAGCCGACCCACGGCCCCGAGCAGAAGCACAGCGGCACCGTGCCCATCTCGAGCACGGCGTCGCGACCGGTCTGCAGGTTGCGGTACAGCAGGATCCAGCGCTGCTTCTGCGGCAGGTCCTTGGCGTCGTCGAAGCGCGGCTTCCACAGCCGCTCGCAGAGGTCCTGCCAGCCGGTGAACGGCGCGCTGTCCTGGCCGCTGCCGCGCAGCGTCACGATCTGCTCCGCCAGTTCGCGGGCTTCGGTCGTACTGATCGCCGGCTGCGGCACCTGCTGCTGGCGGCCGTCGGCGCCGTGGTCGCGCACGTCCTGCGCGCGCCGGATGCCGGCGAACGCCGCGGCCAGCGTCGTCGCGTCGGCAGTGTTGACGTTCAGCGGCGACGGCACCAGCGGCTCCACCACCGTGTCGGTCGCCGGGAAGTCCTGCGTCACCGGCAGCAGCAGCCGCAGGTGGAACTCGGACGGCAGCAGCAGATCGGTCGGTACCTGCACGGTGGCCGCGGTCATCACCAGGCCGTACTCGGTGTTGCCGTTCTGCACGTCGCGCACCCGGACCGTGCTGCCGGGGCCGACGTGCAGCGACGACTTCACGCGCAGCAGGCGCTCGCCGGTCGGCAGCGTGTTGAACACGCGCTCGGGCCGGCCCCAGGTCGGCGCCGTCTCGTGGCCGCTGCCGACCACCAGCGCATTGGCCAGCACCTCGAGTTCGTGCGCCGAGAAGCCGCCGAACCCGAAGCGGCCGATCTCGGCCAGCTCGCCGACCGCGGTGTACGGCTTGCGCTCGCGCCGCTGGCCGAGCGTGCGGCCGTCGAACGGCCAGGTGGCGGCGACCACGCAGCGGTAGTCGAGCACCAGCGCGTCCTCCTTGACCGTGTGGTCGGTCTCCTTGGCGAAGCCCTGCTCGGTCACCAGCTGGCTGCGCTTCAGGTCGGACAGCACGTTGCCCTGGCGCTTGCCGTAGTGGATCAGCTCGTGGTCGATCCACACGTAGCCGTCGTCGGGCAGGTTGCCGCCGTCGCGCAACTGGATCGAGCTGGCGAGCGGCGCCAGCGTCTGCCCGAGCCGCGCGGTGGTGCCGAGCAGGTTGGCGAGCAGCAGCGGCGACACGCCGTTGAGTTCGATCTTGCGCTGCAGGTCCCACACTTCACCGGCGAGCAGCACGCGGCCGTCCTCCCGCAGCGCCTGCATCTGTTCGGGCACGCCGAGGGTGGCCGGATACTCGTCGGCGGAGTCGTGCAGCGGCGTCGGGTCGAGCGCCGGATGACCGAGCGCTACTTCGCCGAGCAGCAGATCGCGCACGCTGGCCGAACCCAGCTCGGCGGTGCGCACGTCGGCGGTGGTGGTCGCGGCGTCGAGCCCGATGCTCATGCCGACCGCGAACGGCACCGCCAGCAGCATCAGCAGCGTCAGCGCCATCAGCACCGCGATCAGGGCGATGCCGCGCTGCGCTGCCGAACGGCCGCAGGTCCCACGCTGTCGCTCGTCGTTCATTCGATCACCCCGCTGCGCTTGACGATGAAGGTCTCGCTGCGCTGCTCCTGCCGCAGCTGCAGCACGATCTCGGGCGCTGCCATCGGCTCGCCGTCGGCGCCGAACACGATGCGGTAGGCGCGCTCGGGCTCGACCCCGGCCGGCAGCGGCTGCGACTCGCCGAACGAGTACACGAACCACTGCACCTCGTCGACCGCGCCGGGCACCGGCTGGTCGCCGAGCGACAGCTCGAGCACGTCGTCGCGCGTCTGCAGCACCGGCTCCTTGCACGGCATCGAAGTCGGCAACCGATCGTCGACCCGGCACCAGAAGTCGGTGCCGTCGTGGGCGATCTCCAGCGTGCACCAGCGGTGCAGCGGCAGCGGCTCGCGGTCGTCGATCGTCAACACCGTGCCGCCGCGGCCGTTCGGGCCGCGCTGCACCAGCCGCGCCCTCGCCCGGCCGTCGCCGTCGAGCTGCACCTCGAGTCCGCCGCCGAGCTTCAGCACGGTGGCGGCAGTGCGCTGTTCGAGCAGCAGATCGATGCGGAACGCGAAGCCGTCGGCGAGATCGAAGTCGATCGGCGCGACCGGCAGGCGCAGCAGGGCGGCCTTCTCGCCGGCGCGGTTGCGGCGGGCATGGCCGAACCGGCCGCGCGGCACGTCTTCGCCGGTGACCGTCGGCTGCAGCACCGGCGCCAGGATGTGCTCTTCCGGCTCCATGTGGAACGTCACCACCGGCAGCAGCGCCCGGCCGCGCACGGTGGCCGGCGCACCTTCCACGCCCGGCTCGATGCGCACTTCGGTCGGCAGGCCGCGGCTGCGCGCCGCCAGCGCCGCCGCGCGCATCTGCCCGGCGATCGTCGACAGCGCGGCGCTGCGGCCGCTGCCGCCCTTCTGCAGGAAGCCGATGCCGAGGCCGAGCAGGATCGACAGGATGCCGACGACCAGCATCAACTCCAGCAGGGTGAACCCCGCGGCGCGGCGTCGATGCTGTGCCTGCTTGCTCATCGGCTGATCGGTCTCATGGCTGCCGCCGCGGCACGGTGATGTCATCGTCGGTGTTGAACTTCCGGTCCGGGCCGGCGGACACCAGCTGGAACGTGCCGATGCCCAGATAGCCGCCCTCGCTGTTCCTCCAGGCCCGCGCCTCGAGCAGCGTGCCGCCATCTTCGTCGCCGAGCTGGATCTTCTGCACCTGCGCGTAGCCGGCGCCGCGGGCGCTGAAGTACGCGATCGGCGTGCCCCAGGCGTCCTTGACCTCGACCCGGCTGCTGCGACCGAGCCGCTCGATCTTGGCGCCGTTGTCGTCGTTGTCGGTGTTGCTGAAGTTCTTCTCCAGCTCGCTGGCGTCGACGTAGCCGCGGTCGCTGCACAGGAATGCCACCAGCGACTCGATGCCGGTGTTGGTGCCGTTGTCGCGCTTGAACTCGAGCTTCTTCAACGGATCGACGAAGTTGTCCGGCGGGCAGTAGCCCTTGTCCGCCTTGAACGCGTTGGCGGCGGCTTCGAGCTGCACCATCCGGGCCTCGGTGTCGGCGATGTTGGCGCTCTGGTGCGCGCCGAGCAGTTCCGGCAGCAGCGCGGCCGCGAGCAGGCCGATGATGCCGATCACCACCAGCAGTTCGACCAGGGTGAAACCAGGAGCACGTCGCTGCATGACTAGCCGTCCTTCCGTCGTTCGAGGCGATAGTCGTCGAACCGGACGTCGACCGTGTGGTCCTTGGCGCCGGCGACGAACAGGATGGTGTGCAGTTCGTTGGTGTAGAGCGGCCGCAGGATGTCGAGCGGCTTCGGCGCCGCCACCTGCTGGCCGTTCCACGACAGCAGCAGCACCAGGCGCTGCTTTTGGGCATCCGGCTCGACGCGGATCTCCAGCTCCTGCACGCCGGCCGGGTCGATGGCGAACGGCGCCGTGCCCTGCAGCGGCTCGTTGCGGCCGTCCTGGATCCAGTACGACGGCTTGCCGTCCTTGAGCCCGAGCTTGACCAGCAGCTCGGGGGCGCTGCCGTTGGCGTTCTTCTGCGACTCGAGCCGCAGGCCGGCGAAGTCCTCGCCCTTCTGGTGCGCGGCGCCGATCTGCATCTTGACGCCGACCGCCAGGAAGCGGCCGCCGTGCGGCAGCGCGCCGACCCGGTCGGCGGTCACCTCGCCGACGCGGGTCAAGGGGCCCTTGAACTGCAGCCAGCCGTCCATCGCCGCGGCGCCGAGTTCGCCGATGCGGTCACAGGTCCAGCTCTTGCCCGGCTCGGTGCGTTCGAAGCGGTCCTCGAGCAGCTCCTTCTGCGAGTGGTCGTTGATCTTGTCCAGCGTGTCCTCGGCGAACAGGCGCATCAGCTGGTCCTTGGCCAACGGTTCGGCCAGGTTGCGCAACTGCGTGCGCGCTTCGTCGATGCGGCCGCGGGCGTAGTCGAGCAGCGCCAGGCTGGCCTTGGCGAACAGCTTGCCGGGCTCGTCGGCGGCGGCGTCGCGGGCGGCGGTGAACGCGGCTTCGGCGGCGCCCAGGTCGGCGGCGCGCTGGCGCAGCATGCCCTGCTGTTCGAGCAGCTCGACGCTCGGCGGCCTGGCCAGCACGACGGCGCGGTCCATGTAGCGCGTCGCCGCCGCGTAGTGCTCGGCCTGATCACGACCGGCGCCGTCCTTCGCCAGCTGGCTGTGCAGCAGCGCCATCTCGGCGACCGCGAGCACGCAGTCGTCGCGCTGCTTCAGCGTCGCGGCCAGCGCATCCTGTGCATCCTTGAGCTGGCCGAGGTCGCGCAGCACCCGGCCCTTGAGGTATTGCGCATAGGCGTCCTGCGGGCTCGCCTCGAGCGCGCGGTCGAGGAACGACACCGCCTGGTCGCGCTGGCCGAGCCGCAGCGCCAGCAGCGCCAGGCCGGTCAGCGCGCGGTGCCGCAGCAGCGGCGCCTGTTCGTTGACCGCCTCGAACACCGTGGCCGCCTCCTGCCACTGCTGCAACAGCAAGAGGCAGGCGGCGGCGCCGAGCTGCGCGGCGGCCGCGTCCGGCCCGCTGGCCACCTGCCGGAAGTTGGCCAGGGCAGCGGCGGCATCGCCGGCGGCATAGTCGACCGCCGCGCGCAGGAACGGTGGCGCCGCGGCGCCGGCGGTGGCGAGCGTCGCCCGCGCAGAGGTGACCTCGCCGACGGTCAGCTGGCACCACACCATCGTCGCCAGCACGCGCGCGCGCTCGTTGGCATTGGTCAGCGAATTGACGGCGGTGAACGCCGCCTTCGCCTCTTGCAGCGCCGCCTGCGGCCGCTCGCGTTCGCGCAGGAACGACGCCAGCGTCGCCCGCGGCCGCGCATCCTGCGGCGCCGCCGCGACCGCCTGCCGCAGGTCGGCCTCGGCTTCGGCGAACAGGCCGAGTCGCGCCTTGACGCGGCCGCGACCTTCGAGCTGGAAGGCGCTGCCGGCCCAGCGGCCCTCGAGCTTCTGGTACAGCTCGTATTCGTCCTCGAGCGCGCCCATCGCCGCCAGCACGCGCACCTTCCACTGCCAGCCGTCGAGATCGCCCTTGGAGATGCTCAGGTACTCGTCGGCCGCCTTCTGCGCCTCGTCGAACACCCACAGTTCCTCGCGGCCCTTCTGCAGCAGCCAGTCGATCAGGTTGCCGAGGTCGGCCAGATGGCCGGCGTCGTGCGTGAACTTGCGTTTCTGCCGTTCGACCTCGTTGCGCAGCGTGTTGGCCAGCTGGATCTTGATCACTTCCTTCGGCTGCCAGGTCATCGCCGGACCCGTCATCAGCGACCAGGTCTTGATCGAGAACCCGCGCAGCTTGAACTTGACGCCGCTGAAGTCGGTCAGCGTCTCGAGTTCGTAGCGGTCGATGCCCTCGGGCTCGAGCAGGCCGAAGAACTCGCCGCCCTGGGTGACCACGCGATCGTAGATGCGGGCGGCCTGGGCCTTCTTGTCCTTGTCGTCGGGGCCGGCCTCCTGGTTGGTGGCGGTGCTGCCGGCTTCGGCGGCCGGCGCGGCGGCAGCGCCGCCGAAGGCAATGGTGACGCCGTCCACCGGATCCCCGGGCAGCACCAACGTGTGCAGGTGGCCGAGGTCGCGGCCGCAATCGAGCGGCAGTCCCAGCAGCGACAGCGCACGGTGCGCCGGGAACGGCAGCGGCATCGGCGGCAGCGGCTGGGTCTCGCTCGGTTCGCGCCAGATCTCGCGGCGCGCCAGCTTGCCGGCCGGCAGTGCTGTGCCGTCGATCAGCGCCGCGGTCCGCAGCTCTGCCTGCTGCCATTCCTTCACTTTGGGCTGGTACGGCCTGGTCGGCCGGGCCTCGCTCCAACTGCTGTACTGCCAGCCGGCCCACGCCAGCGCCGACAACAGCAGCACCTGTTCCTTCCGGATGTTCACTTGGGTGTCTCCTCGCGGAAGGCGATGCCGGACAGCCAGCCCTTGACGGTCACCGGATCGCCGAGGCGCTTGGGTTGTTCCATCGTCAGCGACTCCAGCACCAGCGTCCTGCCCGGCTGCCGGCACGACTCCAGGAACAGCGCCGCCGTGGCGCCATCGCTCTGGAACGTGAAGTTGACCCGCTCCTGGCTCAGGCGGTCGCGTACGTCGACCTCGCCGCGGCGCGGCTGCACGCTGGTGCGCTGGCTGCGCTTCTCCTCGAGCCGGAGCCCCATCGACCGCAGGCCCATCGCCTCGGGATCGGCCTTGCGCACCGCGGCGTGCGCCGCGAGCAACCGCTTCGCCGCCTCGTCGATCAGGTTGAGCCCGAACAGCACGCTGCGGATGCCGTCGACGTCGATCGGCGACGGCCAGGACAGGTCCTTGTCCTGCACCAGCACGTCCTGCTCGTTGGCCTTCAGCAGCAACGCCTGCTTGAGTTCGCTGCCGGTCTTGGCCAGATAGTCGTCGGCCGCCATCGACTGGCCCTGCAGCACGAAGCGGGCGTCGAGCTTGAACTCCAGCTCCGCGCGCAGCCGCTGCAGTTCGGTGTCGAGCAGCTGGCCCTCGGCCCTGGCACCGGCCAGCGCGTCGCGGTCGTACAGGGCCTCGTCGCCGCCGGTGGCCTCGCGCCGCACCTGGCCGCGCACGGTGGCGGCGTCGTACACCGCGGCGATCACCGCCTGGCCGACGATGTAGACCACGGCACCGAGGGCGACGCCGATCAGCCAGCGCTTGTTCTCCTGCACGAAGGCGGTGGCGTCCATCATTGGCCTCCCTTGCCGGCGCCGGGTCTGCCGGCGCCATTCTTGCCGGGGCCCTTGCCCGGGTCCTTGCCCGGGTCGCCGGCGGTGCCCTTGCCGCCGGGGTCGGCGGCGGCCGCCGCCATGTAGTCGACCGTGAAGGTGAAGTTGGTGGTGTTGCCGGTGTGCGCCGGCTCGGTCCTGCTGGCCTCGGCGCCGCGCAGCAGCGGATCGGCCTTGAACTCGATCGAGAACTTCTGGCTCTGGCTGTTGACGTCGACTCCGCCCAGCTCCTTGCCGGCGCCGACGAAGGTGACCAGCGACTTCTTGCTGCTGTTGCTCTTGGCGGCGACTTCCAGCTTCTGCAGCCACAGCTCCGGTGGCAGGTGCTGGTAGATCGCCCGCAGCGTGCGCAGCGCCCCGTGCAGCGGCAGCGCCTGCTCGCGCAGCACGTCGACCAGCGCGCGCTGCTGCTTGTTGCTGTCGAGCTGCTTCTCGGTCTCGGCGTTGACGTCCTTGGCCGCGCGCTTGTCGCGCTGCACCTTGCCGAGCACCCGGGTCGCGTCCTCGACGTCGCGCTTGGCCCGCTGCGTGCTCAGCACCAGCAGCAGCAACGCCACCGCCACGGCTGCCAGATCGAACACCGTGCGCTGCACGAACCGCTGCCGCTTCTTGACCGCCTCCGGCAGGATCACCAGCGAGTACAGCGAATCATCGACCGCGCCGGCCGCGAGGCCGAGCGCCACCGCCGCTTCGGCGCGCCCGCCCTCGAGCTGCCTAGCTTCCTCGGCCGGCAGCGCCGACAGATCGAGGTTGGCGAACGGATCGAAGGTCTCGACCGGGCAGCGCAGCGCCTCGCGCAGCAGGTTGCGGATGCCGCGCAGCCGCGCGCCGCCGCCGCACAGCAGCACCTTGTCGAGCCGCAGGTCGGCGATCTTGGTCTGCGCCTTGCAGAACGCCAGCGAACTCTGGATGCCGGCGGTGATCGCCTGCGCTGCACCGCCGGCCGCCATCGTCACCTTCTCGGCCTGGCCGGAGGCGAAGCGCCCGCGGCTCTGCGGATCGAGGTCGAGCAGCTCGTGCTTGAGCGACTCGGCCTTGCGCGCGCTGACGTTGAACGCCGCGGCGATGGCGTCGTCGAGCACCTTGCCGCCGCCGCTCAGATTGCGCGCGAACAGCAGGTCCTGGCCCTTGACCAGGGCGATGTCGATCGTCTCGTGGCCGATGTTGGCGAGGCACACCACCGTGTCGGGCTCGACCGGCCCGCACTTGAGGTAGGCGTTGTACAGGGCGACGCAGTTGGGCACGAAGCCGCCACAGGTGCCGCCGGCCTCCTTGGCCAGCTGCTGCAGCCGTTGCAGCGCCTCGTCCTTGGCCAGGGCCAGCAGCACGGTGTCGACGCCGGCCTCCGGATCCTGCGTCGGCAGCAGGTTGTAGTCGGCCGACAGGGCGCCGCCGGACTGCGCCGCCAGGTCCTGGATCTCCAGGTCCATCAGGTTCTTCAACTGCCAGTCCGGCGTCGGCGGCACCTGGCTGTAGCGCAGGGTCATGTCGCGGCCGGCGAGGCCGCAGATGACGCCCTGCAGCGACAGACCCGAGCTGCGCAGCACATCGGCGGCCTCGGCCGCGGGTGCGCTGACGAACCGGGTGACCGCGAGGCCATGCTTGGTCGCCTTGACGGCGATCGCCCTGCCGCCATGGCTGCCGAGATCGATGGCTACGGCTTTGTTGGCCATGGTCACTCCCTCCCCAGGTGGTCCTGGACCAGCTTGGCCAATCCCGGTTGCTTGCTCTGCAGCGCCGTCGCCATCTGTTCGAGCCGCGTGCGCAGTTCGCCGCTGCGCGCGTTGTCGATCGCCTGCAGCCGACCGGCGGCGCGGCTGCGCAGCGCCATCGTGGCGGCCTGGTCCTCGAGGTTCTGTTCGCCGTGCTGCGCCACCAGCTCGTCGATGCCGGCGATCACGCGCGCAAAGCCGCCGCGGGTGTCGAAGAACTCCGCCTCTTCGAGGTCGATGGCGAGCTGTCGCAACCGCTCGCCCATCGCCTGGGTGATCTCGCCGCGCAGCCGCAACGCCCGGCCGAGCACCTCGGTGTCGTGCGGCACCGTGCGCTGCAGCTCCTTGATCTTGTCGAGCGCCTCGCCCGGCTTGTTCGCCAGCCGGCTCCGCTTCGCCTGTTCGAGCAGCTCGATCGCCGCACTGCGCGCCGTGGCGAAGTGCAGTTGCAGGCCGATGGCGCCGGCGCTGGTGGCAAGGCGCAGCCGACCGCCGCCGAGCCGACCCTTGTACTGGGCAGCCTCGGTGCGCCGCAGCAGACAGCGCGTCGCCTTGTCGCCGAGCAACAGCTCGGTGGCGGCGAACGTCGACTCCGGCGCGATGGCGGCGAACGCGTCCTGCGACCTGGCCAGCAGCCCGCCGGCACTCTCGGCCGGGAACGACAGCTGCACGCCGTCGGTGCCGGCCACCGTGAGCTCGAAGCCGTGCTCGTTCTTCTGCGCCGTCAGGGTGCCGCCGACGTCGCTGAGGCACAGCAGGCCGTCGTCGCGCAGCGCGGCCAGCGGGCCGGCACCGACCTCGGGCGACAGATCGAGCAGGATGGCCGGGCTCTGCGCGTCGATCGAACTGACGGCGATCGCGGCACCGGTGCCGATCAGGGCTCCGGTCTCGAGTTGCAGGTTGATGGCGGTCGCCTCGCCGCCCTCGGTCAGGGCGACGTCGTCGGCGTAGGCGGCAGCACCTTCGTTCGGCAGCAACGCCACCAGTTCGATCTCGACGCGGTCGGCGCCGGGCGGCACCGCGGCGGCGCAGTCGGCGCGCGTGTAGTGATCAAAGGCCTGCAGCC
>Ga0209488_10001436_pt1 | contig 20365 bp, 17 predicted proteins | sample Rivendell_Oct201_8_FD_188349 | JGI IMG/M metagenome (GOLD analysis project Ga0209488, IMG submission 188349) | Vadose zone soil microbial communities from the Eel River Critical Zone Observatory, Northern California, USA -... | ecosystem: Environmental > Terrestrial > Soil > Vadose zone >...
ACCACCCTTCGGCTCCCCCCTCGTCTTCGCTCGGGGCTTCGGCAAAACGGGCAGGGGACACAGAGGTGCACAGGGTATCTCTCGGTGACCGACATCACATCCGAACTGCGGGGCAAGGGTGTACAGTTTTCTGCAGGCTATTTCCCGGAATCGGAACGGATGAAACGTTTTGTGGGGCTGGGTAACGATGTCTAAGTGCAAGCAGGTACGGGGCGGACTGTAATTCGCGACCAAGGAAACTGCAGCCGCCAACTGTCGGGTGGAACGAAAGAGGAGGCTTTTGCATCTAACTTTACAAGAGGTCCTGCTCCGAGTGGTGGGACTCAAGAAGGTTTTTCGGTCCGGCGAATCGGACCTGGTGCTCTTTGAGAATTTGTCGTTTGAGGTGAAGCGAGGAGAAATGCTCGCCATTGTGGGTGAGTCAGGAGCGGGGAAGAGTACCTTGTTACACATCCTCAGCGCTCTTGATCGTGCTTCCGCAGGTGACGTATACTGCGCCAACTTGCAACTGAATCGGTTGTCGCAGGATGAAGCCGCGGGGTTCCGCAATCGCGAAACCGGCTTTGTCTGGCAGTTTCATTATCTGCTGCCTGAATTTACGGCGGCAGAGAACGTTGCCATGCCGCTGCTGATGCGAGGGCAGACATGGCAGCAGGCGGGGCCCGAAGCTTCACGCTGGCTGCGTGAGGTGGGACTGGAGCAACGCGGGCATCACCGCTCGGGTGAGCTTTCGGGCGGGGAGCAGCAGCGGGTGGCTCTGGCCCGTGCGCTGATTACCCAGCCCAAGTTGTTGCTGGCGGATGAGCCCACCGGGGACCTTGACGGACAGACGGCGGAATCGGTTTTTGCATTGATTGCGCGACTACATCGCGAGCACCAACTCACCTCCCTCATTGCCACGCATAATTTGTCGTTCGCACGCCGGTGCCATCGCGTGTTGCGGCTGCAGCGCGGGCGCGTGGAGGAGATTCTCCCCGAATCGTTGCCGGTTTGAGGCATGTTGCACGACGCAGATGGGATAATCGGGAAGAGTAGGATATTAAGAGGTAAGATTAGTGAAACAAAGTGCAAGAAAATGGACCCACTTTAGAGTGGAGCAAGAAGAAGCGGTTCCTTCGGTAACGTGATTAGAGTGTTAGAGAAAGGGTTCAGTGCTTGGGTTTCCTGGCCCTTTGATTGCATAATATAACTGCCAGAGGCATGATGGTTTTGGGTTCGGGGTTGCGCAGGAAAGATCTTCCCGGCGGGGAAGATCGGGGGGATGGGCATTATGTTTGAACGTTATACGGAGAAAGCCAGGCGCGTAATCTTTTTTGCGCGCTACGAAGCCAGCCAATTTGGGTCTCCTTATATCGAGACGGAGCATTTGCTGTTGGGACTTCTGCGCGAAGACAAAGCCCTGACCAATCGCTTCCTGCGCTCCCACGCCTCAGTCGAATCCATTCGCAAGCAGATCGAGGGACACACTACGATCCGGGAAAAGGTTTCGACCTCGGTCGATCTCCCGCTGAGCAATGAGTGCAAGCGGGTGCTGGCTTATGCGGCTGAAGAAGCGGAGCGGCTCTCGCACCGGCATATTGGGACCGAGCATTTGCTATTGGGCTTGCTGAGAGAAGAAAAGTGTTTCGCGGCGGAGATCCTGCACGAGCGGGGGCTGCGGCTCTCGACCATTCGCGAAGAGCTGGCGCGTACCAGCCAGGAAAAAGCAGCGCCGCAGCGGCAGCGTGAGTCTTCGTTGTTAAGCGAGTTTTCGCGTGATCTGACCCAGGCTGCTATGGACACGCAGCTCGATCCTCTGGTGGGGCGGGAAGGCGAAGTTGACCGGGTTATCCAGATCCTGTGCCGGCGCACTAAGAACAATCCTGTGCTGATCGGCGAGCCGGGCGTGGGCAAGACGGCCATCGTCGAAGGCCTTGCGCAACGCATTGCTGACGGCGAAGTGCCGTCGTTCCTGGCGGACAAACGCATTCTGGCCTTGGACCTGTCACTGATCGTCGCGGGAACGAAGTATCGCGGGCAGTTCGAAGAGCGTCTCAAGACCATCATGAAGGAGCTGATGGAGTCGCAGAATTCCATCATCTTTATTGACGAATTGCACACGCTGGTGGGCGCGGGTTCGGCCGAAGGGTCGCTGGACGCGGCCAATATCTTGAAGCCGGCACTGTCGCGCGGGGAGATTCAGTGCATCGGCGCAACGACTCCGGGCGAGTATCGCAAGTCGATTGAAAAAGACCGGTCGCTCGAGCGGCGCTTCCAGGCGGTGAAAGTTCCTCCGCCGAACGAGGTGGACGCGACCAAGATTCTGTTTGGAATCAAAGATCGCTACGAGAAGTTTCACGCCGTCACTTACACGGACGAAGCCATCAACTTTGCCGTGTCGCACTCGAACCGGTACATTCCGGACCGCTTCCTGCCGGATAAGGCAATCGACTTGGTTGACGAAGCCGGAGCGCGCGTGAAGCTGCGCCAGACTTCGCTGCCGGAAGAGATTACGGAAGTACAGAAGCGCATTAAATTCATCGTCCATCGTATGGAGAACGCCATCGCGAACCATGAGTTCGAGAAGGCGCGCTTCTACTCGGACGAAGAACGCAAGGAACGCGAGAACCTGCGCGGCCTTCGCGAAAAATACCACCTCGATGAATCCTCCACCGGCGTAGTCGGTCGGGAGGACATCGAGGACGTGGTATCGCGCTGGACCGGCGTTCCCATCACTTCCATCAAAGAAGAAGAGACGCAGAAGCTCCTGCGCATTGAAGAAGAGCTGCACAAGCGCATCATCTCGCAGGACAAATCGATCTCGGCGCTGGCTCGCGCCATTCGCCGTTCACGCGCCGGGTTGAAGAATCCGAACCGGCCCATCGGCTCGTTCCTGTTTCTGGGACCGACCGGCGTCGGCAAAACCGAAGTCGCGCGAACCCTGGCGCAGTTCATGTTTGGCACGGAAAAGGCTTTGGTGCGCTTCGATATGTCCGAGTTCATGGAGAAGCACTCCGTATCGAAGCTGATCGGCTCGCCTCCGGGATATGTGGGTTACGAAGAAGGCGGCCAGCTTACTGAGCGTGTTAAGCGCGCTCCGTACTCCGTCGTGCTGCTCGATGAAATCGAGAAGGCGCATCCCGACGTGTTCAACATCCTGCTGCAAGTGTTCGAAGACGGCCAACTGACCGACGGTTTGGGAAACACGGTCGACTTCAAGAACACGATCCTGATCATGACCTCGAACATCGGGGCGCGGCATCTTCAGAAGCGCGAAGGATTTGGTTTCCAGTCAACGAAGGACGAAATGGTTTCGGGCAAGGTCGAGGAACTGGTGCGGGGCGAGGTCAAGCGCACCTTCAATCCGGAGTTCCTGAACCGGCTGGACGAGATCATTCTGTTCCTGGCGCTGAGCGAGGCTGACCTGATCCAGATTCTGGAGCTCATGGTCACGCAACTCAATCAGAACCTGGCACAGAAGTCGATCACGGTCACGGTAGCGGACGAGGCGAAGAAATGGATCTTGAACCAGACCCTCACGGACCGCAGCTATGGCGCGCGTCCGCTACGCCGCGCGTTGCAGAAGTATATTGAAGACCCGCTGTCGGAAGCTTTGATTCAAGGGACGATCACAACCCGTCCGGCATTTATTGAGGTCTTCCTCGAAGACAACAAGCTGTTCTACCGTCCGGTGGATTCGGAAAAGACGGAGGGCGTTCTGTTGTACGAGAACAGCTAGCCGTCAGCTATCAGCTTTTAGCCGTCAGCCAGGAGCTGGCGGCTTTTCTTTTGCCTGAGTTCGTCGGTATGGGTGGGAGACGAAGGGCTCGTGTAAAGCGTTCACTCTCTGGGTATGCAAAGAATTTCTCCCTCAAGAAACTTCATTGACTCGCCAAAAAAACTGTGATTAGATGCGCAGCACTGCGCGGGCTTTGCGCCAGAGTCCGCCCATAAATGTGCGAACCGAGGTGAAGTATGAAGTCCTGTTTGTTTCACGCGACTCTTGTCGGAACCGTACTAGCTTTGTGCCTGGGCGCCAGCGCGCGGGACGTCGTCCTGCCCGCCGGTACCCTGTTGCAATGCACCCTGAATGAACCCAACTTTTCCTCGGCCAGCGTGGATGTCGGGGACCCGGTCCTTTGTCACCTGCGCGGAATTACTGAATTCGGCCAGCAAGCGTTCCCGCGCGGCAGCTACCTGGTGGGTCATCTGGAAGCGGCGAAGGATCCCGGGCACTTTGTCGGCAAGGGCTATCTGAAGCTGCAATTTGATCGCATCGGATTGCCCAGTGGAGATCTGCCTTTGGAAGCGAAGGTCATCGCCACGCGAGGCTACCGGGTCGATCGCGAAGGCAAGATCGTTGGACACGGGCATCCCCGGCGCGACGTTATTGAATGGATGTTGCCGCCCCTGTGGCCGTGGAAGGTGATCATGTTACCCGCACGCGGACCGCGGGCCAAGCTCAAGGGTGAGACCGTTCTCTCGCTGCGCCTGATGGATGACGTTCAGGTTCCGCAGGTGGCTAAGACTTACGGGCCGAACTGGCGATTCTTCGGAAAGCCGCAGAACGAATCCTTCCACGAGTCTCAGTACCAGGATGGCAGGCCCACTCTTGCTGTCCGTAATTCGGCGGATGGAGGAGAAGGTTCGCTGGTGGAGCAGGCGCGCGCCTCGTTCGCTAGCCTGGTTTCGAGGGTTGCGGGCTCCGGCACGCCGATAGCAGCTTCGGCTGGACCGGTGTTCATTCTGAAAACAGGCGCGGTTCTGGCGGTGGGCAACTACGGGTACCAGGACGGCCGCATCACCTACACGCTGGCCAGTGGGGGCGGCGGCGTGGTGAGTTCAGATGAGGTCGATTGGAGCACAACCACCAGAGTGAATGCCCAGCGTGGGGTGCGAATGACCTTGCACAACGGGCACGTGAATGCGGAGACTCCCGGTTTGTAGCTCGTAGTCTTTTGGTTCGTATCAACTCAAAGCCGTCGGCGGAAGCTGGCGGCTTTGTTTTTTCAGGGAACGTTCTCACAAAGGTCGCCCACTTTCGTTCGGCGGAGCGCCCAAGGCGGCCGCTATCCCCGCGATAGTGGCTAGGGCTTGCTCCAGTCTTCGATTCTGAGGCCTTTCACTCTCCGAAAGGCGCGATCGTTTGTCACCAGGATTGTCCCTGCCGCAAGTGCGTGTGCGGCGATCATCATGTCGAAGTTACCCATGGGCTGGCCTTCGCTCTCCAGAAGAGCTCGTATTCGAGCGTAGTGTTGAGCGGCTTCCGAGTCCCACGGAAGCACTTCGACGCGCAGGAGGAATTCCTCAACCGCAATCCCCAACTTTGCCACTTGCGGCAGTCTTGCCACGCCGAAGCGCAGCTCAGCTTCCGTGACGACGGAGATCCCAACTTCGCTCATCGGGGCCTTTAGGAGCCGCTGCCGTACTTGAGGGAAGTTGCCTTTAATGACGTAGCTGGCGACGTTGGTGTCGAGAAGATACCGGACGGGCATTTAGAATAAGCGGCGTTTCTGTGGTGGCGCATCTTTGCGATCCGCAAGGAAGCTTTGGGGGATATCGACGGACTTCATCAATTCGAAAAAATCTTCCCAGGATTCAGGACGGCGGGAGAGGATGACGTCACCTGTCGAGGGATCGCGACGTACGTAGACCTCCGAGCCTGCGAACCGGTATTCGGAAGGCAGACGAACGGCCTGGCTGCGGCCATTGCGAAATAGCTTGGCAGTCTTCGACATGGTATAGATTATGATATATACCAGATTGGCGATTGTCAATTCAGCGATGACGGGGGGGCGATGCCTAGCCAAAAGATTTGTTTTCAGACAAAAGCGAGCGAGCAATTGCCCGCTCGCAAATACGCAATCCTTAGGCAGCTTCGTCACGAATCGCAGATCTCACTTTGTCTGCGAGTTCCGGAGTCACATCGGCGATGTTATGAGCGGTGCGAGCGTGCTCCGCGGCTTGCTGTAATACTTCCTGCTCAGAGTCGCCTCTCGCAACGTACTCGCAATTTGGGACCACGTCGTTGCAATGCAATACTTTTGCCATGGAATAACCTCCTTGTTCACCGGGGCGTAAGTATAGCAAGATTTTGGAGGATAATTAAAAGGCCTGTCGCAGGAGTAGCGGCGAGCTTAGCCGCGGGACTTCTTTGCGACTAATCCAGTTCCCAACGAATCTGAAAGATGCATTCAGTAACCCGGGGGCACTATGAGCAAGGTCAACATTGCCGAGAAGTTCGCTAAAATTTCCGAGTACTGGAAGCCCTATATCGCCGCCGAACTGAACGGGCAGCACGTGAAGCTCGACAAGATCATCGGCGAGTTTGTATTCCATCATCACGAAAACGAAGACGAGATGTTCCTGGTGGTAAAAGGCCGCTTTCGGATGGAGTTTCGCGACCGGCATGAGTGGATTGAGGAGCACGAGTTTATCGTGGTGCCGCGAGGCGTGGAGCATCGTCCGGTGGCTGAAGAAGAATGCTGGATTCTGCTCTTCGAGCCGGCCTCCACTTTGAATACGGGGAATGTGGTCAACGAGCGCACTTTGCAGCAACTGGAAAGAGTGTGAGATCCGCGTATACCCTCCAGCGGCTGAACAGTTTGCTGAAAAAGTGGCGTTGCAATCGGAGGAGCAGCCTCAGTGGCTAAAGCCGGATTGATTTTGTGGCACTTACGGCGCGGCTTGAAGCCGCGCCCTTTCAAAACAAAACCAAAACTGGAGTTTTTCAGCAAACTGTGAAGCCGACGGACTTTTCGGCACAACTCAGGGCATGACTGAAGTCACGCTCTGATACGAACCTCAGGTCTTCGCAACCCGCTGGAGAGCTACAACATCGTAAGTAAACACTTATGGAACTTATTGTTTATTCGGCATTCTGGTGCCCTGATTGTCGCGAGGCCAAGCGCTTCTTGGCGAAGCATAACGTCCCGTACAAAGAGATCGATATTGAGACCACCCCGGGAGCCGCAGAGGAAGTGGTGAGACGCACCGGCAAGCGCGCGATTCCGCAGTTTGTGATTGATGGAGAATGGGTGCAGCCCTATCGGCCGGGGCATGGATTTCTCTACGACGCCATGGCTGAGCGATTGGGAATCGAGAACCCTTAATCCACGCAACTAACTCTCTCCCGCGGCTGCCGCACATCGGCAGAATCAAGTGCATCCCGCCCTTTTGATTACCTGTGTTTCCTTTTTTTGCGAAATTTCGGAGACGGGAATCCAATAACCTCATTAGAAACTTCAGAAAATCGCTCGTACATCATCTTCCGTACCGTGGCAAAGCCTCGCCGGACAGGGCAAGATAACGTTCCCTAGTCCTCAGTCTCCAAGTCTGTTCTTCGTAAGGGAATGAGGGAATATGACTTGGGGAACGAGTACGACGAGGCGAGCCCGACCACTCATGTCTGAACCCGAGATTTCCGAAACAACGGTCTCACAAGAATCGAACGAAGTTTCCGATAGCTGGCAGCAGATGGTGCAGGGAGTGCTTGCCGTTGTTCTGCTGCTGGGCACTTTGGCCATGTTCCACTACTACGCGCCGATGGCGGCACGAGGCGCGCCGCCAAGCGATTTGCAACAGCAAGTCCATCATCTGACGGCCCAGGTAGCGGAACTCGAGCAGGAGCAGGCAATGCCGGCGGTAGTGCTGAACCGCTACCGCAACTCCATCGGGTACGTGTATGGCGTATATCAGGTCGGGTTCGCGAACCAGCATCCGACGATTCGGGCGCGAGTTTCCGGGACAGGATTTCTCGTTGGAGATGGTTTGATTGCCACCAATCGGCACGTGGCGGAGCCGTGGTTTGGTGATCCTGAGGCCGAGGCTTTAATCAACCGCGGCGCCACCGGAAGGCTGGAAAATCTGGTGATCTTTTTTCCTGGGTCGGCCACGCCGGTAAGCTTGTTGCCCGCGTCGTCGTCCTCAACCTCTGACCTGGCGGTGTTACGGGCAGAGGCTTCGCCTGAAGTGCATGCGCTTACCGTGCTGCCTCTGGCTAAGTCGCCTAGTTTGCCCGGAGAACTGGTGACTGTGCTCGGATATCCGATGGGGATTGCCGGGATGGTGGCGAAATCACCTACTGGAATCTACGAACGGCTTGCGTACCGGCATAACGACATCACGGCGGCCAGCGAATTGGCGGCGCTGTCGTTAATTCGTCCATCAGCCACGTGCGGGCATCTCGGTGACGTAGTCGGCGATAAGCTGATTTACGATGCGCCCACGGCGCACGGTGGAAGCGGTGGTCCGGTATTCAATACGCGGGGCGAAGTGATCGGCGTCAATTCTGCCTACATGGACGGATTCTCCGGCGGGACCCTGGGAGTCGCAGTCGAATCCCTGCGGCCGTTGATTGAGAGAGCGCAGCGGCAGAAGTAGAAGTTCAATCTGCGTCAACCTCTGCAGTGTGTTTTCTTCAGGGGGCAAAGCCCCCATTTCCCAGGACCGGATTTATGGCGCGGCTGGAACAGACTGCGGAAAAAGTGACATTGCAATCGGAGGAGCAGCCTCAGCGGCTAAAGCCGGATTGATTTGGTGGCACTTACGGCGCGGCTTGAAGCCGCGCCCTTTCAAAACTTCCGTCAGCCATTCCAAAACCGCCGGCCCCATCGAAACATCCGTCAACAATGCCGCGAACTCACGGGATACAACCCTTAGAATGCCCAGCGCACTGAGAATTGAATCAGGCGCGGCGTACCCACCGTGCCGATGATCTTGCCGAAGGCGTTGCCCGCCTCAACATCCGTGACGGAAGGATTGGCGAAGCTGGTGTGATTCCACACATTGAAGAAATCCGCGGTGAAGCGGACTTCCTGGCGTTCACCGATCTTGAAATACTTGATGAGCGAAGCATCCCAGTTCTGCTGGAAAGGACCGCGGTAGATGTTTCGACCTAGACTGCCGAAACCGGTGGTGCAGAAGTTCGAATCGATAGCGCATTGGGTTGGATATAGCAACGGAGCCGGCGTAAACGCCGCCGGGTTCAAATAACCATTGAGCCGTTTGTGGATGTCGCCGCTGGTCAATCCGCTTGAAATGCTGGCGCCGGGAGCGAGACTGGCACCCAGCAACGGTGTGCTTCCCTGTCCAAGGAAGGCCGTGCCTGCGCTGGAATCGAAAATCGAGAACGGAGTTCCTGACTGGAAGATGGTTACTCCACTGAGCGCCCAGCCGCCGAGGATTGTGTGCTTCGCACCGGTGGCGTTCGCGAATAACGGAATCTCGTAGACATAACTGACAGACAAACGCTGTGGACGATTGAAGTCGGAGATGCCGCGCGAAGCGTTGATATTGCTCTGGTCGTTATAGGCCGTGTTGAAGGCGGTGTTGCCGGTTGAGGTCGCGTCAATGTTCTTCGAGAAAGTGTATGCAGCCTGGAAGTAACTTTGTCCCCATCTCCGCGATGCTGTGGTCTGCAGCGCGTGATAGATCGACGATGCGTCGTTAGCGAAGATCTGGTAGCCGCTGTAGCCATTCAACCCCGGCGTGGGCGTGCGGGCAATTGCATTGGAGAACGTGTTGTTGGTGATCTGAAAACTGTTGTTATTTACGTCGGTCACGGTGAAGGGATGAGCGGGACTGGCGTTCACCGACTGGATGGCATCGCGGGTTTCACGCAGATGGATGCCGCGTGCGCCCACGTATCCGACCTCGAGGACCCAGCGTTTGCCGAGTTCGCGCTGCAAGGTTAAGTTCCATTGCTGCGTGTTCGGAACCACGAAATGCCGGGGAACTTCCAGCACGAAAAGATTTTGCGTGGAATTTACTCCCGGACCGCCGGTGCAGGCGTACGCGCCATCCTGGCCACCCGAATTGTTCGGGGTGAAGCTGATGAGGCGGGCGAGGCAGGGAATCCAGGCGGGTGCAAGCGTTCCTGCAGGTGGCACCGCATTGGCATTGGTGGCGGGCGTCCCAGTAAAGAAGTTGGACATGTTGAACCCTGGCGTTTGACCGAAGAACACGATGGGGATGAAGGGCGACTGGAAGCTCAACTGGTCGACCGCGCCCACATCCTCGCGCACGTAGTAGATCCCGTACCCGCCGCGCAGCGTGGTGGTGTGGTGGCCGAAGACATCCCAGGCAAAGCCGACGCGCGGTCCCCATCCGGTGGAGACGCTGTTTCGAAACGTGGAACCAGCGCCGCTTCCGGTCAAGCCCGACACTCCCAGCTTGTTCACGCAACTGGGATAGACGAAGGGGTAGGTTCCGGACTTGGTGAGATCCGATTCAATGTTGCCGATGTGGCAACTGCCGTCAGTCCACGCCCCCAGGAACTCGGTCCGCAAGCCCAGGTTCAACGTGAGATCGCGAGAAGCCTTCCAGTCGTCCTGCAGAAAAACAGCGGAGTTGTTCTGCCGGTATTTGTGGTTGTAGACGCCTCCGCCGCCGAAACTGAACTCGGGTGTGCCGCCCACGAAGTTTCCAAAATCTGTCGATCCATTCGACGTGTTGGTAAAGAAGAGCTGGCCGTTGAATACCTGGGGGAATAGTTTGTCCAGGTTGACTCGCACAAACTGGCCGCCCACGGTAAAGGTGTGCGCACCCCGCACCCAGCTCAAGTTATCCACAAAATTGAAATTGTTCTGCGTCTGGAACTGATTGGCCTGGGGGGTCGGGCCGAACTGGAAGCCAGAAGTCAGGAAGGTGAACTTGTAGATGCTGCTGGTCAGATTACTAGTGGGCCGATCGATTCCGACGTCGCTGACAGTGACTGGGTTGACGTTCGTAGCGCTGTTATTGATTCGCACAAAGCCAAAGCGAAAGTCGTTGACTAACGTTGGGGAAAATACGTGAGTCTCATCCAGAATTATGAAACGATCGTGAACCGGCAGCACATAGGGGAAATTTAGATCGCTGCCGCTGGCCGCGCCGCCGAGAGAAGCCTGCAGTCCGCCTGCGCCGAAGGGGATGTCCTTTTGTGAATTGGAGAAGAAGAAGCGGGCGGACACTCTGTCCAGGGAGTTGCGAAAGTCATGGTCCCAGTTGGCGGTTAATTGATCGTCAACAAATTTGCCGGGCTTGCTCACCGTGAACTGAACCAGATCGCCTGGGGCGGTCCCGGCCGGGACGATGCTGGGAAGCGGAAACAGATAACCGTTGGCCGGCGCGCCGAACTGGTTGCTCTTGAAGCCAAGCAGCGCAACTGCCACGGGATCCGCGCTGGTTACGCCGAAGTCGTTGGCGAGATTAGCCTCGGCTAGCGGGGTCGTTCCACGATCGGCGGCAGGCACATAAGGAATAAAGGTGCTGATCAGCGTTCCCGGCGAGTCGCCGCTGCGCTGGCGCGTGCCCTGATAGTTGACGAAAAAGAATCCCAGCTTGCCGCCGGGCATGACCGGTCCGCCAAAGCTGCCTCCGAAAATATTCTGCTGGATTACGGGCCGCGCCGATCCCGTTTGATTCAGGAAATATTCGTTGGCATTGAAGACGGTGTTGCGGAAAAATTCATAGACGTCGCCATGATAGCTGTTGGTGCCGCTCTTGAGGATCGCGTTGATGTTGCCACCGCCGTTGCGCCCCTGGGTGGCGTCATAGAGCGAGGTTTGAACCTTGAATTCCTGCACCACGTCCGGGTTAGGGAGCGGCGTGTTCGTTAATTCGGCAACGTTGTAGTCGGTAACGCTGATGCCCTCGATCGAATAATTATTGTTGTCTTCACGCTGCCCGTTTACCTGGATGCGGACCTCGCCGCGTCCCAACTGCGAGGCGGCATTCAGTTCACTCTGAGCGCCGCTTGAGAGCGTGAGTAGTTGCTGAAAATTCTGAGTCGCCAGCGGCAGGCTGCGGATGGTTCCGGTTTCAATGGCCTGGCCGGTGGTTGCGTCGGTGGTGTCGACTGCCTGAACCTGTGCCTGCACCTCGATGTGCTGTTGCACCGACTGCGGACTCAGCGTGGCGATCATGCGCGTGGTTTCCGTGACGCGGACCGCGATGCCGGGAAAGTCGCTTTGGGCAAAACCAGCGCTCTGAATGTTGACGGTGTAAGTTCCAACCGGAAGAAGCGGTGCGGTAAAGGAGCCGTCAGCGCCGGTCTTGATGGCGCGCTCCAGAACTTTCGTGTCCTGGTTGGTGACTTTCACGTCGGCATTCGCGATGAACGCTCCGCTGGCATCTTGCACGGTACCGGCGATCGCTCCTGTAGCGCCGCCCTGGGCAAATGCCTGTGAAATCAGAGCCAGTGCTGTGAAACCGATCCAAATTAACCTTTGTAGTGGCCTCGGCATAGTGTTCTCCCTACGGCTTAGGTGGAAATCAAATTTGTGGCTATTGAGAAATGGGCCGCTGAACGGACTGGCAACAATAAAAGAGAACATACTGCGCAACTCGTGGGCACACACGCGGGTGTACGGTGCGGGTACAAAGAGGTGATTGCTCGCGTTCAGCCAGCGCCATAGAGTAAATCTGACCCGGGGTGCCTAATGTTTGGGATTGGAGAAGCTTATCGAAACAGAACTCGGTTTGCAAGATCGGCCCGAATGCTCTCCGTTGACAGAGGAGATGCGCCGCTCGGAGCGTGACTCCGGTCATTGTTGCAGGGTCACACTCGGATAACGCTCGTACGGGGCTGGAGTCTGCAAAATCCCTAACTCGTCACTGGCTGTTGTGCCGCGACTACGGGGTTCAGTTCCGGTTCCGATGGAATGATGATCCATGCGAGCAGGTATGTGACGATGCCCGGACAAACTCCGGTAGCGAGCGTGATGAAGAGGCAGAGGATGCGCACGAGCGATACGTCGAGATCGAAATACTGAGCTAGACCGGCACAAACGCCCGCTATCTTTCTGTCGGCGCGGGAGCGCATCAGTTTGTTTGGCATGGACGGAATCCCGACTACGTTGCCGCAGTAGGAGCAGAATCGGCCGTCGTCAGCAATGGCTTTGCCGCAAGCGTTGCAGTACATGATTTTGCCTCCCTCTACTTATAAGGTACGCGGATTGCGGCGAAATGTTCCGCGCCGATTTGAGGCCCAAAGCCTTAGCCTTTGAAGTCTTAATGGCACGGCCAAAAGCCGGATTGAAACCCAAGTTTGAGGAAGCGTAACTTTTTCTTTCCACGTTGCGTTGTATTGTTATGAGCCCTTTGTGACATTTGTCATGCACGGCTGGTGACGATCACCACTGGCGAGTGGGTGAAGAAGATTGGAATATGAGAGGCCGGACGTTGATCTCAAGGTTGAGCGTGGTGAGCTTCAGCGTTGTAGTGATACGAGCCGAACGAATCCGGTGCGGTTGTAGTCGGCAATCGGTTCATTTATTCTTGCGGGGTCGGGACGTGTAGTCTTCTGGTCCCGGTTCCCGGTTTTCCCTGGAGTTCACTGATGACATTGACCCGGTTTGTCACCAAGAATACCTTTCGCAACCTCCGCCGCAGCATCCTGACGGTGTTGAGCATTGGCTTTTCCTTGCTCCTGCTCACGCTCATGATGGCCATCTGGCGCAACTTTTATCTGTCGAAGGGCTCCGAGGAGTCAGCTTTGCGGCTCGTGACCCGGCACAAGGTTTCCCTCACCTTCAGTATGCCGAGCTTCTACCGGGAAAAGATCCGTGCTCTGCCCGGTGTTGCAGTCGTAGTCCCGCAAAACTGGTTCGGCGGCGTCTACAAGGATGACAAGTCGGGGAACTTTTTCGCTCAGTTTGGTACGGACCCAGACGAGTTTTTCAAGGTCTACAAGGACTGGCAAATTCCTGAAGACCAGGTCATAGCCTGGCAGCGCGACCGTGCGGGCGCGGTCGTAGACAGCAAGAAGGCAGAGGAATTTGGCTGGAAGGTTGGGCAGAAGATCATCGTCACGGGGACAATCTTCCCGACCAATCTCGAACTCACGATTCGAGGAATCTTCAAAGCACCGCGGCCCACGCAGGCGCTGTATTACAACCAGAAATATGTGGAAGAAGCCGTGCCCTACATGAAAGGTCAGCAAGGGTTCTACACTATCCTGGCCGATTCGCCGGAGGCGGTTCAAAAGATCGGTCCCGCAATCGACGAAATGTTCCGCAACTCTCCTCAACCGACGCGGACCGAGACTGAAGCCGCATTCCAGCTTGGATTCCTGGCAATGTTAGGAAACGTCAAGGCGTTCATCCTAAGCATTTGTGGCGCGGTTGTTTTCGCGATTCTTCTGGTCTCCGCCAACACCATGGCCATGTCGATTCGTGAGCGCACGCGGGAAGTTGCGGTTCTCAAGACGCTCGGCTTCACTCGCGGGACGGTCCTCAGTTTGTTTGTCGGCGAGGCGGTGATGTTGGCCCTGGTGGGCGGGATCGCCGGTTCCGCGGTGGCATTTCTGCTAGGAAAGGGTGCGGCCCAGGCTGGAGGCTTTGCCGGGGCTCTGCAGGTAAAGCCATCCACCATGTTAGTGGCCTGGGTAGTAGCCGCATTGGTGGGCTTCATCAGCGCGATCATTCCTTCTTACAGCGCATCGCGGTTGAAGATTGTGGAGGGCCTGCGCCACATCGGCTAGCGAAAATAATTATGGCGATCCCCATCAGCTACAACATCCGCAATATGAAGCTGCGCAAGGGCCTGACGATCATGACCGCTCTTGGCATCGCTCTGACTGTGACCACTGCGGTCTTCATCATGGCGTTGCTCGCAGGACTCGACAAAGCATTCAAGTCCAGCGGGAATCCTCTGAACGTTCTCGTGCTGCGCAAGGGTTCGACCAGCGAACTTACGGGCCCATTCCCCTCCGACAACTTTCAGGTCCTGAAAACTCTGCCGGGGATCGCCAAAGACAGCCATGGGGATCCTTTGGTCTCCGGCGAGATCACCGTGGTCATTGTGTTGCCCCGCAAAGATGGCTCTGGTGAAGTGAACGTCACAGTTCGCGGCATGATGCAGGACGGTCTCGAACTGCGCCCCGCGATCAAGCTCGCCCAGGGACGCTGGTTCACGCCAGGACAGCGCGAAGTGGTGGTGAGTAAGAGCATCAACAAGCGTTTCACGCACGCCAACGTTGGTGATGCGATCGAGTTCGGCAAAGGCGCGTGGCAAGTGGTGGGCGTCTTCGATGCAGGCGGAACCGCCGCGGAATCGGAGATCTGGGGCGATGTGAACCAGATGACTTCCGATTTTGACCGCCAGGGCGTGTACAGCTCGGCGTACCTGCGAGCCACTGATGCAGTCGCGGCGGACGCTCTCAAGAATCGCGTCGGCAACGATCAACGGCTCAAGCTCGACAGCATGCTGGAACCGGAGTACTACGCTACCCAGACCAAGTCCGGCGCGGTGATCCAATTCATCGGATGGCTGGTGGCGGCGATTATGGCCATCGGCTCGAGTTTCGCCGCCATGAATACGATGTACGCCGCCGTGGCCTACCGCTCGCGCGAGATCGCGACCTTGCGGGTGATTGGATTCTCGCGGCCAAGCATTCTGACCTCGTTTGTGCTGGAAGCCGTGCTGCTTTCGTTGCTGGGTGCGGTCGTCGGAATCCTGCTGATGCTGCCGTTTAACGGAATGACCACGGGAACTCAAAACCAGGTTACGTTCAGCGAGGTTGTGTTCGGCCTGCAGATGACACCTGGCGTCGTCGCCGCTGCAATGGTCTTTGCCTTGATCATGGGATTGCTTGGCGGAATCTTCCCCGCGTGGCACGCTTCGCGACGAGAGATTCTGGCCGCGCTGCGGGATTGACTTTCTACGTGCCGCACCTGCGACACCCGAGATGTTGTGCGTGTGAATAGTGATTGACTATGGCGATTGATACAAAACACCAGGATTTGCAGGGACTGCGGATCGACCGCTCCGCGCGTGGCGACGCTGGAGAACCTTCCCCGTGGGCAAAGCGAATCATTATCGTTGGAATTGCGCTGGTAGTGATGCTTGGATTAGGTGCGCTCGCTTATCGCTTGTTGTCTTCCGATGGTCCGGAAGTGGAGACCGCCCGCGCCACGGTGGAAAGTAGTGGCGATCCCACCGCGGGCGTCGTTCTTTCGGCCACAGGCTACATCGTGGCCCATCACAAGATAGAGGCCAACTCCAAGGTCACAGGACGTGTGGCTTGGATTGGCGTGGAAAAAGGCGACAACGTCAAAGAAGGCCAGGTTCTCGTCCGTCTGGAAGATCAGGAATTCCGCGCCCAGTACGAGCAGGCAGCAGGCGCAGCTGAAAGCGCCCGCGCCCAGCTTTTGCAGCTGCAGAACGGCTCGCGGCCGCAAGAAATTCAGCAGACGGAACACAATCTAAGCGAAGCCCGCGCGACGGCCGTGAATGACAAGATCACGCTGGACCGCACCAGGAACCTCGTCGAGCAGGGCGTCCTTTCCCGGCAGGCTCTCGATGATGCGAGGGCGAAGTACGAGGCCGGCCAGCAGCGCGTGCACTCGCTCGAGCAAACCTATCAGCTATCAAAAATCGGGCCGCGAGCGGAGGAGATCGCTCGCGCCAAGGGCGCGCTGATGCAGGCGGAAGGCCAGGCCGCCTACGCGAAGTCACAACTGGACGCAACCGTAATTCATGCTCCCATCAGCGGTACCATTCTCAATCGCGGCGTTGAAAAGGGTGAGCTGCTTACCGGACAATTTGCCAGCGCGGCGCGACCGGTATTTTCTCTGGCTGATCTGAAAGACCTGCAGGTCGAACTCGACATCGCGCAGGACGATTTCGCTCGCCTCGGACGAAAGCAAAAAGCCATCGTCACGATTGACGCCTTCCCGGACCGCAAGTATGAGGGCGTGATCGCTGAGATTTCGCCGGAAGCGAATCGCCAGAAAGCGACTGTCCAGGTGAAGGTCCAGATCCTCAACCCGGACGATTACTTGCGGCCGGAGATGAACTCCACCGTAAAGTTCATCGCCGACGAACCGGCAAAGACCACTACCGCTTCGGGCCCACCGAGCGTCTTCGTGCCGACCAACGCGGTGCGCGATCACTCGGGCAAAAAGGTTGTTTTTATCGTCTTCAAAGGCAACGTACTGGAGAGGCCTGTGCACGTCACCGCGCAACGCAGCGGCGGAGTCTTACTCCAGGGCTTAAATGGCGGCGAAGAAGTCGTAACTGCCGGGCCAGCAGATCTGAAGGATGGACAAAAGATCAAAATTAAGGGGCAATCATGAGCACAGTTGCTGAAACCAATGTGGCCACCACTGCGAAAGTGGTTCAAGTTCGCAGTGTCAGCAAGATTTTCAAGCGCGATGCCTTCGAGGTAAACGCACTCGATGACGTTTCTATCGATATTGCCACCGGCGAGTTCATGGCGCTCATGGGTCCGTCCGGCTCGGGCAAGACCACCCTGCTGAATATGATTGCGGCCATCGACCGGCCAACGAAGGGTGAACTGCTGGTACAGGGACAAGACATCTTCCGTCTCAACGACTCGCAAACCGCCCGCTGGCGCAACGAACACATCGGGTATGTGTTTCAGACGTTTAACCTGATTCCAGTTCTGACCGCCTTTGAGAACGTGGAGTTGCCCCTGCTGCTGACCAAGCTGAATTCGCAACAGCGCCGCGAGCATGTCATGACCGCGCTGAAGCTGGTGGGACTTGAAGACCGCGTCAACCATCTTCCGAAGCAGTTATCGGGCGGGCAGGAGCAGCGGGTTGCGATCGCCCGCGCTATCGTCAGCGATCCCACATTACTCCTGGCGGACGAGCCCACCGGCGACCTGGACAGTCACTCGGCGACCGAAATTCTGGAAATCCTAAAGCGCTTGAACGAGGACTTTCACAAGACGATCGTGATGGTGACGCACGATCCTCATGCGGCCTCTTACGCGCACGTAACTAGGCACTTGGAAAAGGGAATGCTGCTTCCGCCGGAAAAATAACCGGACGGACTGCAAAGCGATCAAAGCAATTCTAGGCTGCGGGCGAACTTGTGGCGCTGCTCCCACTCTGGTCATCGGCATTCGCGTCGGCAATCCAAAGCCATGCGCGCCGGCCATTGCTTAGAAGTACCGCCTGCGCTTCTCCGTATTCCACCAACCGATTGAGCACCGTCGTAACGGAGGCCATGGGGTCTTTGTGACGAGCCAGCATGGGCGGCATTTTCTGCCCAATCTGATCGCAGACGTCGCGGGCGCTCATGGCCCGGCCCGCCTCCATCAGGATCATGCGGCAGGCTTTTGTGAAGCCCGGCTGGCGGCCGTTGCTTTTGCGGTCCACCAGTTCCAACAGCTCCTCGCTTAACACGCTTTCACCGAACAGGTTCGCCAGGCCCGCGATGGTCTGCTTGACCGTGCCAATCCGGCGCATCACATCGGCCCGCTGCCGCAGTAGATGTCGCAACTCCTCATGCGCCTGGCGTACCACTTCCTGCACATGCCCGTTGTTGTAGCTTCCAACAGAGCTGATCGAGCCTTCCCCGCCCAAACCATCATGCATAGCAACCTCCCCGCGAGTTCGGTGACTACCGGCAGCCAAACGCCAGCACAGCCGAACGTGGCAAACAGAATTTCCTGGTGATGTATACGCAGAACGCCGTTCCGATGTTCCCCGACTCCGAAAACAAGCCAATCGAGGCCTGCGACCGGATCTTGTCGGGTTAGACGTTCGAGCGACAGGTTGGTTAACAACAAATAATCGGTAGGGAGCACGGATCGAGCATCCCGCCGCTGCCGCTTGCCTCTGTCGAGTCTCTGCGGATTTGCCCAAGAAGGGGCCTTTGCGTCCCAAATCGACCTTTTTCCGGATATGGAAATCAATGCCAGGCCGATCTATGAACTGGCTGTTCGGTTTAACGTTCGTCGTCTTGCAGTCCGATGAGAGAGAGTATGGAGACATCGATGTTGACGGAAACCCAACCCGCAGTCTCCGTAGCTCCCTTACCGGTCCTGCTGGTGGGAGAGCGAGAGGAAAATTTCTTCCAGATTCGCGAGATCCTGAGTAGAACCAGTAGCACTCTGCCCACCGAACTGGACCATGCAACTTCAATGGAAGAAGCCAAGGGGATGTTGCAGCACAAAGCCTATGGTTTAGTCCTGTTCGAGCATGAGACAGAGGATCTCGCAGCGGTCCACGCACTCTCAGGCCTTCTGCACGCGGGAGTCTCGGTGCCGTTTGTCCTGCTAACCGAACACGCGGATGAGAACACCGTGGCGGAGATCATTGAGGCCGGCGCGTCGAATTGCCTGGAGAAGTCTCAACTGAACGGGGCCAATCTTGTCCGCACCATTCGGTCCACGATCAGCCTCCATTCCATGGAGCGGGACAAACAGTTCGCGGAGAATTCGCTCCGTAAACTTTCCCGTGCGGTTGAGCAATCCGCGGACATGGTCATGATTACGAACCGCGAGGGAATCATTGAGTATGTGAATCCCGCGTTCGAAACTCTGACCGGCTACTCGCGTCAGGAGGCTGAGGGCAACACGCCTCGCATTCTTAAGTCCGGAGAACAAGGTCCCGAGACCTATCACGAGTTGTGGAAGTCCATCCTTTGCGGGACCGTGTACCGCAGCATTCTCGTAAACCGTAAAAAGAACGGGGAGTTGTATTACATCGAGCAAAGCATCAGCCCGGTACGCGATACTGCCGGCACGATTACTCATTTCATTTCCAACGGACGAGATCTCACCGAGAGATACCGGCTCGAAGCCCAGCTCCTGCAGGCGCACAAAATGGATGCGATCGGGCGTCTGGCAGGCGGAGTGGCGCACGACTTCAACAACCTGCTGACCATCATCACGAGCAATTCTGAACTCGCACTCGATGCTGTCATTCAAGGAACTCCGCTGGAGCACAAGCTGCAAGAGATTCTGGCCGCGGCTTGGCGCGCTGCGCAATTAACGCGGCAGTTGCTCGCATTCAGCCGGAAACAACAACAGTCCCTGCGGGTGCTGGAACCTAATCCCCTCATCTCCGAAATCACGCAGACCCTGCGGCGGCTGATTCGGGAGGATATCGAACTGACCTTCGTACCGGGCGCAGGGGTCGGTCTGGTTCGCGCCGATCCTGTGCAGATCGAGCAGATCCTGATGAACCTTGCCATCAATGCGCGCGACGCCATGCTGAAAGGCGGCCAAATCAAGATCGACACTTCCGACGTACACCTGGACGACGAGTACCTCCATCGCAAACAGGCCATCATTCCGACCGGACGCTATGTTCTGATTACGGTCAGTGATAACGGGGTCGGAATCTCCCCGGACCATTTGCCACACATTTTCGAGCCCTTCTACACCACCAAGCCTTCCGGGAAAGGCACGGGGCTCGGCTTGGCCACTGTGTATGGAATCGTAAAGCAAAACCGTGGCTTCATCTGGGCCTACAGCGAATTGGGAATGGGAACAGTATTCAAGATTTACTTACCCTGTGTGACTGGCAAGGGACGCAAGATTGAAATTCACGGTGGAAAACTCGAAGCTGCAGCTACGGGATCCGAAACGATTCTGCTGGTTGAAGATGAGGACGCGGTCCGGCAGGCGAGTGCGGAATTTCTCACG
>Ga0209488_10001437_pt1 | contig 20364 bp, 13 predicted proteins | sample Rivendell_Oct201_8_FD_188349 | JGI IMG/M metagenome (GOLD analysis project Ga0209488, IMG submission 188349) | Vadose zone soil microbial communities from the Eel River Critical Zone Observatory, Northern California, USA -... | ecosystem: Environmental > Terrestrial > Soil > Vadose zone >...
GACAGAGTTAATTCTCTATCACCCAAAAGAAGTACTTCTCCCGCCTTGATATAGGCACTAGGCGCGCCCCGAATTAGTTGGGAGTCCGCGACCCCATTTGGGGTTGTCCGCAGACGAGACAGGCTCCACAATGCGCGCAATGAACAAAGAGATCTAGCAAGGTGCAACGATTCTAGGTCAGGGGGCAACTCATGGCTAGCGTGGCAATATTCATCGCGGATCCAAAGCAGTCTGAAGAGAGACTCAAACACGAGAGCGTCGCCCTGCCCGAAGAAATCGATAAGGGATCGATGTGCGACGAGATCGTCGGGAGTTCTGGCGCCTTGCAAAAAGTACTCTCTCTTGTGTCTAAGGTTGCTCCCACAGACGCCACCGTGCTGATCACCGGGGAGACCGGAACGGGCAAGGAACTTGTTGCGCGTGCGATCCATCGGCGGTCGCGGCGCTCCTCACGCGCTTTTGTAAGCGTAAACTGCGCAGCCATCCCGCGCGACTTGATTGCCTCTGAATTGTTTGGCCATGAGAAGGGCTCTTTCACTGGAGCGTTGCAGCGGCGCCTGGGGCGGTTCGAACTTGCAGAAGGAGGCACGATCTTCCTCGATGAAGTGGGAGAGCTTCCTCTCGAAACCCAGATTGCTTTGCTACGCGTTTTGCAAGAACACGAATTTGAGCGTGTCGGCGGAACTCGTTCCATCCGTACCAACGTACGGGTGATTGCTGCCACAAACCGTAACTTGCAGCTGGCCATCCAGGCGGGCACGTTTCGCAGCGATCTCTTCTACCGTCTCAACGTTTTTCCGATTGATATGCCTCCTCTGCGGGAACGCCGAGAAGATATTCCCGTACTGATTGCGTACTTCATTGATCGTTGCGCGAGGAATGTAGGAAAGAACATAACGGGGATCGAGAAGAACAGCTTGAATTTACTTCAATCGTATCCGTGGCCAGGTAACATTCGCGAATTGCAGAACGTGATTGAGCGATCTGTCATCATGTGCGAAACAGAGAATTTCTCGGTGGACGAGACCTGGCTGGCTCAGCAGCCTGTTGCAAGCGAGTCCAAAGGCCAGTCCGGCCTCTCTCAAAAGCTTGCCGCCCAGGAAAAAGAGATGATTGAGGCTGCCTTGAGCGAAAGTGGAGGACAGGTATTCGGACCGTCCGGCGCGGCCAGCAAACTGGGCATAGCCCGATCTACTCTGGAGTCCAAGATTCGATCGCTGAAGATCAGTAAGAACAGTTTCAAAGACTTCGCTGAAACGATACCTCGCCGATCTTGTTTGGAATCGGTTTAATAGCCCCCAATGAGACTACGCCCTGAGAATCATTCAGATGTTGTTGGATCGCGGCTTTCTCCAGCCTGCTGTCAACAACCTAACTGTAATCGATCTTTCAAATCTGGAACCCCCGTAAATACCGTCTCAGTGCATTAGCGAAAGACGGCGTTTCACCCGCGTTCGGCTGCCCTGCAGAATCTCGATCGAAGCCGGCAATGACCGGCTTGACGGGTCCACACTGGACCTCAGCCTTGGCGGCGCGCTGGTTCAGTCGCAGCGCGCCTTTCCATCAGGTACCCCGGTCACAGTCAGTCTGGACCTTGAGGCCGGCACGTCGCTCATGCCTTCAGGCCCGAGTGGTTCGAACCGTGGAGCCCGATTGTATGGGCATTCAGTTCGAAAACCTCGGGCCCAAGGACAGCGTTCGGCTGCAAGAGTTCCTCCTACCGCTGATTCTTGCAGCTTCTTAATCCAAGCCTGATTCTCCTTTGGCGTGACGACTTGAAATACTATGCGTCAAGGATTGCCAAAGCATGCCAGCGCTTTCCACCCTCTGTCGAAAGAGAAATATACTGCCGCCGTTGCGAACGCTTACCGCAAGCTTGCTAGCGCAAACGAAGACGACGCTTATGACAGAACCCTAGTCATTGCGCCGCGGCCGTAACCCATACATTTCTTCTCACACATGCGAAGCAACCCTCGAACAGGCTTCGATGACGCCGCTCTTCCTTGACTCCTACCGCGACTCCGATATAGTCGCGCTCAAGCCCTTCCCTTGCACACTCGGGATGAGCCGTCTCTTGCATTTCGCAACCGAGGTCCTGCTAGACAGAGAATGCATTCATCTTTTGCATCAAGCCTTTGCACCGCCGTCAAGAAACTGGCAATGGGGTTTGCGCTGATGGTATTTTTCTCCGCGATCCTGTTGTTTTCCGATCTCGCTCATCGCAAGACCTCTTCCGCTTCTCCAGCAAATGGCAATACGCTAGCCGCCGATCGGAATTTCAAGGCCGTGATTGTCGCAATGGCTCCCGGCGTCACGACCGATCTTTGCGCGGACGGCATGCTCGAGGGCCTTCGGCAAAGCGGCATCACCGCGGGGAAAAACCTGGAAGTGGTCCATGTGGATGCGCAGGGTGAAATGATCCACATCCCCGCGATCCTCCAGAACTACGACTATTCCGATGTTGACGTCATCATGACCATTTCCACTCCTTGCCTATCCGGCGCCTGCAGCAAAGTCAAAAACAAACCGGTGGTCTTCACCTGTGTCAGCGATCCCATTGCCGCCGGCGCAGGCACCAGCCGAACCGAACATCTTCCTTTCGTTACCGGCGTCGGCAGCTTTCCACAGGTAGAACATCATCTCGATCTCATGCTGAAGCTCGTTCCCGGCCTCCGCGCCATCGGCACTTTGTACAATCCGGCCGAAGCCAACTCAGTAAGAGAAATGTCCGTCGCTCGCGAAGTCTACAAGAAGCGTGGCATCCGGCTTGAAGAAGTGGCCCTCGCCGGGTCCAGCGAACTTCTCCAAGCCGTGCAGATTTTGGCCGCGCGAGATATCCAGGTGCTTTGGGTGCCCGCGGACAATACCTGCATTGAAGGCTACGAAGGCGCGGTGAAAGGAGCGCGCGACGCCCATTTGCCGCTTTTCACGGACATCTGCGCCACTCTCAAGCGCGGCGGGTTGGCCTGCCTCGGCTTCAGTCCGCGCGATTCTGGCATCGCCGCCGGAAAGCTCGCCGGGCGCGTTCTGCTCGGCGAAAAACCCAAAGACCTTCCGCTCGAAGAAGTCATGGTGGAAGAAAAAATCATCAGCCGCAGCAACGCTGAACAGTTGAAGATCGCCATCCCCACGGACCTCGCGGGAAATGTCCGGCCCTGATCCGATTATGGAAATCGTCACCCAACAACTCGGCGATGCTCTCGAAGTCAGAGTGAAGGGGCGGCTGGATAATTATTGGGGCGAGCACCTGCAACGCAACCTCGAAGAGCTCATTCGCGGCGGCGCGCATCACCTCCGGCTGAACTTCTCCGGAGTCTCCTATCTCAGCTCCGCAGGCGTCGGTCTGCTGGTCAGCCACTATCGCCAGCTCAAAGCCATTGGCGGGAGCTTCGTCATCGTCACGCCGTCAGAGCATGTAAAGCTGGTCATCGAACTCTGCCATCTCTCGAATCTATTGCTCTCGCAGCAGCCCGCGGCCGCGCCTGCCGTTTCGCGCGCCGAGCCGCGCCGCTTCACGACTCCGGCTGCTTCGTTTGAACTCATCGAGCGCGCCGCAACAAAAGTTCTGACCTGCGAAACCATCGGCGATCCGGCGCTGCTCAGGAGCAGCGGCTTTGCCGCTCAGGATTGCCGGGCCATACGTTTTCCCGCCGCTACGTTTGGTCTCGGACTCGGCGCCTTGGGCCACAATTTCGAGGATGCTCGCGAGCGCTTTGGAGAATTTCTCGCGGTCGCCGGTTGCGCCGCATATCTCCCGACCGACGGAACCAACGTGCCCGACTTCATGGTCTCGAGCGGTGACCTCGTCCCCGAAATGCACACCCTTTACGGACTGCGCTGCGAAGGCGACTTCTCGCACCTTTTGCGCTTCGAGGCAGCCGCGTTTTCTCAGCCCGTCTCGCTCGCCGATATTTTGCGCACGGCGCTCGAAGTCGCCGGCTCTCCGAATATCGGGATGGTGATCGTCGCCGAGTCGGCTGGCCTTGTCGGCGCAGCGCTGCGCCGTTCACCCGCCGTGGAGCGCGCCGGTTTCGAGTATCCGGAGATTCGCGGCTGGCTTTCATTCTCGACAGAACGCCTGTACGCGCGCTCGCTGGCCCTGGTCGCGGGGGTGGCTTCGTCGGAGCGTTCCGCACCGTTCGCTTCGCTGCTTCGTCCGCTTGGCGAAGGAGTGGATTGCTCAGGGCATTTTCACGCCGCCGCTTTTTCTTACCGCCCTTTGCCCAAGGGCGAGATCGATTTGAAATCCGCTGTAACTTCACTCTTCGAGTCGGAAAATCTGCAGGGCGTCCTTCATCTGCTCACCGACCACCGGAAGGCCGCGGGCCCGCAGCAGAGCGAATTCGTGCGCGGCGCATGCTGGATCAGCGCCATTACGGGGGGCGCAGTGAGAGTCCACCGGCCATGAGCCTGCTGATTGGCACATTCACGATCGGTTTTATTCTTTCGCTGCTCGCCCTCGGCGTGTTCATCAGCTTCCGCATTTTTGCTTTTCCGGATATCACAGCTGACGGCTCCATCACTCTCGGCGCCGCGGTCGCAGCCACTCTGCTGGCGCATGGCGTTAATCCGGCGCTTGCTTCGTTGGCGGCATTTGCCGCGGGACTGCTCGCCGGAACCTGTACCGGCACACTGCATACCCGCTTCAAGATCAATTCCTTGCTCTCCGGAATCCTCGTGATGACCGCGCTGTATTCCGTGAATCTCCACGTGATGAGGCGCAGCAACGTTCCACTCCTGTCCGTGAACACTCTGGTCACGCAAGCCGAGCGGATTGGTATGCGATTCACCGGCGGCGTCACGTCCTTCAAGCTCACGGGCTGGGATGTGAGTGTCCGCGACGCTTCGGTCCTCTGCGCCATGGTTCTTGCCGTCGCGCTGGCGTGCACCCTGCTTTATCTTTTTCTGCGCACCAACCTCGGCATGGCCATGCGCGCCACGGGAGACAACGTGCACATGATTCGCGCGTTGGGCGTGAACGACAGCACCATGATCGTTTTCGGTCTGGCCATCTCCAATGGACTGGTGGCGCTCTCCGGCGCGCTGCTCGCGCAGTATCAGGGATTTGCCGACGTCGGAATGGGCATCGGCATGGTGGTGTGGGGATTGGCGAGCGTCATCATCGGCGAAGCGCTGGTCGGCAGCAACCAGGTGGGCTTGACGCTCATCGGCGCGGTGATGGGCTCGGTTCTTTTCCGGCTGATGGTTGCGGTCGCGCTGCGTTGGGGGCTCAGTCCCAACGACTTGAAACTTATCACCGCAGTGTTTGTGTTTTTCGCCCTCATCGTGCCGCAATTTCTGCGCAAGTCGCGGCTGCGGAGCGCGCATGCTTGAGGTCCAGGCCATCGCCAAGAGCTTCAACGCGGGCACGCCCAATGAAGTCCGCTCGCTGCGCTGCGTAAGCCTCAGACTCGAACCCGGATCCTGGGTGATCATCATCGGCAGCAACGGCTCCGGCAAATCCACTTTTCTCAACGCCGTTGCCGGCACGTTTTTTGTGGATGAAGGCAGCATCCGCATTGCGGGCAAGGACGTCACCGCCTGGCCGGAATACGCGCGTGCGAAATTTGTCGGGCGAGTTTTCCAGAATCCCTTCAGCGGCACTTCTCCCAATCTGAGCATTCGCGAAAATCTCAGCCTGGCCGCACGCCGCGGCCGCGCGCGTGGTCTCGGTTGGGGCCTGAAGTCCTCGCTCGTGGAGAAAATGCGCGAAGAAGTCAGCCGGCTCAACATGGGGCTGGAGCACCGTTTGGAAAATGCGATTGGCAGCCTGTCCGGCGGACAGCGCCAGGCGCTCACTCTGCTGATGGCCACGTGGCTGCGTCCCGAACTGCTGCTTCTCGACGAGCACACCGCGGCTCTTGATCCGAAGAGCGCTGACATTCTGATCGCTCTGACCGAACAAGTGGTGGCGCGCGATAGGCTGACGACGCTGATGGTTACGCACTCGATGCAACAGGCCGCCAGCCTGGGCGACCGGCTGATCATGATGCACCGCGGGCAGATCATTCATGATTTTCAAGGCGCGGAAAAACGGCGCATTCGTCCCGATGACTTGCTGACGCGGTTTGAAGAAGTGCGGCGCGCGGAACAGTTAGACCAGACCGCGGCACAGATGCTGGCCGAGAAATACATTTGAGGGATGCATAGATAGGCGCGCGTATCATCACCGGCTACTCAGTATCGAGTGTGGACGGGGATGAATGCCATGGCAACTTCGTCGTTCCTAGTGAATTCCAATGACTGAGGTTGTCACTGCGCAATTGACCCGCTGCTGGTCCACCGGTATCATCGCGCATTCCAAATGCATTTTTTTGCCGGAGAGGCTCACGATGTTAAAGCTCATAAGAATCGTTTTGCCAACACACCTCGCAACGATCGCACTCGCGATGCTCTTGGCTACTCCTTGCTTTTTGCCGGCGCAGCAGCCGCCAATCAGTCCTGACATTTACGGCCAGCTAAAGTATCGGTACATAGGCCCGGAAGGCAATCGCGCCACTTCTGTCGCCGGAGTGCCGGGAATGCCGAACGTCTGGTACGTGGGCGCGGCCTCCGGCGGAATATTCAAGAGCACAGACGGCGGGATCCATTGGGATCCCATCTTCGACTCGGAACCTGTGGCGTCCATCGGTTCCCTGGCAGTGGCAGCGAGCGATCCGAACATCGTGTGGGCGGGGACGGGTGAATCATTCATCCGCAGCCACATCTCCGTGGGACAGGGAATTTACAAGTCCATGGACGCGGGCAAGACCTGGTCGCTGATGGGATTGGAAAAGGCCGGCCGCGTCGGGCGCGTGGAGATTGACCCGCGTAATCCAGATGTAGTCCTGGCCTGCGCGCTGGGCCACGCCTACGGGCCGCAGCCGGAGCGCGGCGTTTTCCGCACTGCCGACGGCGGAAAAACCTGGAACAAAGTGCTCTTCGTAGACGAGAACACGGGCTGCTCCGACATGGGCATGGATCCCAACAATCCGCGAATTCTTTTTGCAGGGATGTGGCAGATCGAAATTCACACTTGGGGCCGCACCAGCGGCGGGCCGGGCAGTGGCTTATTCAAGTCGACCGACAGCGGCGTCACCTGGAAGCGTTTGGAGGGTCATGGCTTGCCGCATTCTCCGGTGGGCAGGATCGCGGTGCGCGTGTCCAAGAAAGATTCCAACCGCGTGTACGCGGAGATCGAAACCGGAGACGGTGTATCGCAGGCGAACAGCCCGGGACAGCTTGGTCAGCTGTGGCGTTCCGACGACGGCGGCGAGAATTGGGAAATGGTCAACTCCGACCGGCAGCTCCGCGGGCGCACCCACTACTACACCCGGGCCGAGATTGCACCAGACAACGAGAACGAAGTGTTTTTCTTCTCCAGCTCGTTTTCGCGGTCCCTCGATGGCGGCCACACGCTCACAAAGATGCCCTCCGATCCCGGCGGCGACAATCACGAGATGTGGATTGATCCCGCCAACGGGGATCGCATGGCTGTGGTCAATGATGGTGGCGTGAGTATTTCCGTAAATCGCGGGCACTCCTGGAACCACGTCAACCTGCCCATCGCGCAGATGTATCACGTCACTGTGGATGACCAGATTCCCTACTTCGTTTACGGCAACCGCCAGGACGGTCCCTCGTGGCGCGGACCGAGCAACAGCCTTCAGTTCGGTGGCTTTCTCGGCAACAGCATCGCGCGCGGTGCGTGGCACCCGGTGGCTGGAGGCGAGAGCGGTTTCGCCGTTCCGGATCCGGTGGACAACAACATCATCTGGTCCACGGGCACTGGATCGGGCAGCATCGGCGGCACGGTAACACGCTTCGACGAGCGCACGCACCAAGACCGAGAGGTGGAGGTGTGGCCCGATTATGTGGCCGGTGCGCCGGCGGCCGAAGTGAAGTACCGATTCAATTGGGAATTTCCCATCGCTATTTCTCCTCACGACCATAACAAGGTGTACGTGGGCAGCCAGTTTGTACATGTCACCACCGATGGCGGCAACAGCTGGCAGATCATCAGTCCCGACCTGACTCGCAACGACAAAACCCGCCAACAGATTTCTGGAGGCCTCACTCCTGACAACATTGGAGTGGAATATGCCGGCGTGATTTTCGCGATTACCGAGTCGCCGAAAGAGGCGGGTCTGATCTGGGCAGGCACCAACGACGGGCAGGTGCAGGTGACGCGTGATGGCGGAAAAAGCTGGAGCAACGTCACGAAAAATCTTCCCAACTTCCCTGAGTGGGGCACGGTAGACAACATCGAGGCCTCGCGCTACGAAGCGGGCACCGCGTACCTGACCGCTGACGGCCATCAGGTAAACTCTCGCGATCCGTTTGTTTACAAGACCACGGACTACGGAAAAACCTGGACGTTGATCACTGGCGGAATTCCGCACTCCATGCTGAGCTATACCCACTGCGTGCGCGAAGATCCGGTGCGCAAGGGACTTCTCTATCTGGGCACGGAAGGCGGACTATACGTTTCCTTTGACGACGGAAAGAATTGGCAGCCGCTGCAGTCCGGGCTGCCGCACGCGCCGGTCTACTGGCTGACCGTTCAGGAGAGGTTTCACGATCTAGCGGTGGCCACCTACGGCCGCGGCTTCTGGATTTTGGACGACATTACCCCGCTCGAACAATTCCTGCCGGAGCTCAGCGCGGCCAAGACTCATCTGTTTGCGCCGCGCGATGCGTATAGGTTTAGGGACGTGGCGCAGCCCGCTGCCGTCGAATACGATCCCACGACCGGGAAAAATCCGCCGTATGGTGCGCCAATTAATTTCTATCTAAAGTCCAACTTGGGAGAGAAGGACGTGGCCAAGCTGACCGTCACGGACGCGAGCGGCAAGAAAGTGCGCGAGATAGAATGCCACGCGCCGAAGCCGGGTGCGAGCGAAGTCAAAAAACCGCGTGAGGAAGAGGAATTTCCCGACGCCGAACCAGCGCTCTGCGAAACCAAGGCCGGCATCAACCGGGTCTGGTGGGACCTGCGCTCCGATCGCACTGCGGAAATTCAGTTGAGGACCAAACCGCTCTACGCGCCGGATGTTCCGTTTGGACCCGAAGGCTGGCGCAAGGCTCCTGCCGTAGGGCGCATAGCGCTACTGTCCCCGCCAGGAACCTATACCGTCACGTTCACTCTGGGAGACGAGAAATTCGAACAGAAGCTGACCGTACTCAAGGATCCACACACTTCCGGGTCGGAGAGCGACATTCAGGCGCAAACGCGGGTGCAAACCGCGCTGTATGACGAGATGAACGCCATGGCTGCCAGGGTGAACCAGATCGAGTCACTCCGCACACAGCTTGTTGCACTGGGCAAGGAGCTGGGCACCGACGACAACTCAAAACCGCTCCGAAAAGCCACCGACGACCTCGGCGAGAAGCTCGCCAGCATCGAAGGAACCCTGCTGCAACTCAGGCTCACCGGCCGTGGCCAAGACGATTGCCGCTGGTCGCCGATGTTGTTGCAGAAGGTTTATTATCTGTTCAGCCAGCTCGACGGCACTGCGGATTTTCCGCCCACCACGCAGCAGACGGCTGTGCAGCAAGAGCTGAAGCAGCGGGGCGACAAAGCGGCCGCGGACTTTCAGCAATTCCTGGGGACAGATCTGCCCGCGTTCAACGTCATGCTCCGAGACCGTAACATTGGCAAAATCTATCTCAAGACTCCCTGACGCTGGGTCTTGTGCGAAACCCATTCCCCCACATCGTCCTGCTACTCAAGCTCCGCGCCGGTGTCAGGCGCGAACAAGCAGAGATCTTTGCTCCAGGCCGCGTTCGAGGCGTCGGCAAATCCTTATCACTCGCAGCCGCGGGGTCGGGATGAGAAGATACACTTAGCGCTATGGCTGTGAATAAGGTGTCTTCGCGCAACGCTCGCGCGATAAAACTGGCCACCTTATGTTCGTCTTCCACAACGAGAATGCGCATCGTGCCTCGCCAATCCCATCCACCAACGAGGAGACAAAAACTATACCTTAGCTTGCATTCAAAAGTTCGGCGGAGACGTGAGATCCGGCGCTAGAGTGGCGCTAAGCCTTCGCGTCCTCCGGCACCGGAGCCGACAAACGCGCACCCACGCCATTCGCCTTCGACCAACTCTTGCGAAGTTCTTCGGCGCAGCGGATTACCTGGTCGATTACCTCATGTGACGTCGGTCCTTCTTGAATCTGTCTGGTTTTGCCGGCAGGTGGAATCTCCAACGCTTCTAGCTTTTCGAAGACAGGTTTCATCGCACCAGTGGGGTTGCGAAGGAATTCCGAACTACGGATGCGTGTGAAAATCCAACCCATGCGTTCGAGCACGGACTGCCGGTCCATGTCTTCGGGCAGCTTCTCGAGAGGCTGATGGCGGTCGCCATCGCATTCGATCGCCAGACGCTTACCGTCGCCTTCGACAACAAGATCGATGCGAAACGTTCCGATCCTCCAGTGCGGTGTGACGCGATAGCCCGCCGCTGTGAGGCGTTTCATCACTTCACGTTCAAAGTTCGATTGTATGCGTTTGTCCTTCTCCTCGAGTGCGCGCATGAAGCGTGCGGGGTCTTCGGCATGCTCAATCAATTGCCTGCGCAAATCATCGGCTTTCAGGTCGTTGTGCGGGCTGAGCGAATGGACGATCCACATCTGGTCGCGTGCGCGGCTGGCCGCCACGTTAAAGCGCTGTCTGAAGAGTTCCTGATCGCGCAGAGAAAGCGCGCCGCGTTCGGCGGTATCGACCAAAGAGATGAACACAATGTCGCGCTCGTCTCCTTGGAATTGCGCGGCGTTGCCGCAAAGGACGCGATGAAGTTCATAGCGGTCCGGTGAAACATGCGAGCGGATGAGGTTGTCGATTTCAATGGCTTGTTCGTCGCCGACGAGGGATACCACGCCGATGCTCAAAGGCTGACCTGCGTCGTTCTTCTTGTATTCCGGTCGCTCCATCGCGGCGGCGACAAGCGAAGCGATAGTTAGAGCCTCCTGGCGGTTGACCTTGCCGTCGCGACTGGAACCGGACACGCGATGCGCGATGGTGTGCGGTCGCAAATGGACGCGGCTGGCATCACGCAATGGCTTGATGCGGCCGTCGTAAGAGATCATGTTGCTGAACTGAATGATTTCGGGAACGCACCGGAAATGTTCGACAAGGCAGGTGGTCCCGCCGAAAGACTGGCGGGCGAGGTCGTAGATAGAGATTTGTCCGTCGTAAAGGTCGGAATTCGGGACGCCACGCAGATATTGGAAAATGAGGTTCTGAATCACGCCCAAGTCTTGCCCGACTGCGGACGGACTGACCTGTTCGTGGTCGCCGACGACAAGGACGGTCTTGCCCAGATACAGGGCAACAAGTGCCATCACATCGCTTTGGCTGGCTTCGTCGATGATGACAACGTCAAAACGAGTCATGCGCGGGTCGAAGTTTTCGACGACGCGCGAGAGCGGCATGACCCAGACGGGGACGGCACCGCGGCACTCGCTCATTTTCCTGGCGGCTTCGGTGCGCAAAAGGGAAACGCGGATGCCATGACCTTTGCCGATGCGGCGGATGGTGTCGAGCCAGCCGACCAGCGCCTGCCGCTGCCGCGAAGAGGTGCGCCGTGCTTGCGAACCCCAAGAGCGCTTGTCGATGAGTTCGACGGTTGCGCGACGCAGCTGCTCGCGCAGCTTTTCGCTCTTAGTTTGAAGAGCTTCAAGTGAAACACTGCTGCGGCGATCGAGCTCGTCATTGAGCTGGCGCCAGGTCCAGGCGGATGCCACATCGCGCGGAGGTTCTCCGCGACCGTGCACACCAGTGCGATTGCGAATCGCTTCGGCCCAGGCGGGAGCAGCGGTTTCTAGCTTTGCGAGCAGGGTGCGGCGCAGGTCGAGGTCAGCTTGTTTGCTCTTGAGTTCGAGCAGGTGCTCATAGGCTTCCCGATAGCGATTGGGATTCTCGTCTGTTACACCGGTGAGAAGCTGGTTGATTACTTTGGATGCCTTCGCCACACGGGCAACAAGCTTCAGGCGGCTTTTGAGATCACGGAACTCCTCTTCGAGTTGCAGGAGTCTCAGCTTCTTGAAACGGGAATCGAGTATCGGCAGGAGAGCATCGGTCACCGCAAGGTGAATACGCGCCAACTCGCCTTCCGAACCGACAACGGCCGGCCGTTCGGCAAGGAACTTGTCCCACTGGAAGCCGAGGTCTTCGAGTTGGTGCTGCAACGGGAGCCACGTATTTTTTTGCCAGTCCAGGCATTGTTCGATGGCGTCGCAAAACTGCAGCAACGTTTTCTCGAGCTCCTCACCCATTTCTCCTGAATGAGGAGTGCCGAGAGCGGCCACTTGCCGGTCCCACCGTGCGCCGAGATCTTCGCGGAGGCCCTTGAGCCGGAAGAATTGGCGCAGCGTTTGAAAATGTTCAGGCAACCGCGGGCGTGCCTTGTTCACCTTGGTTTGTTCGAGAAATTGGCTCCATGCCTTGTGCGTGAACAAAGTGATCGAACCCAGCTTGCCACCTTCTTCGAGGTGCGCAAGGATTTCACTGGAGATGCGCTCTTGTCCTTTCACTGCGGAAGAACCGATAGCCTCGGGACCGTATTTGACGAATGACTCTTGCGCGTTGGCGGCTTCGCGATGAACGAGCCTCACGAAGCTGACAAGTTGATCCCAGGGCTGCCGGTGCACGTCGCCATACTTGCCGGCGTACACTGCGGCGAGTTTCCATTTGTCTTTGCCGGAAAGAGGCTCCACTGCTTGAACGAGAGCGGCAGATAGCACTTCGATTTCCTCGGGGGAGTTCTGCGTGGCATTCGACTCCCACAAGTCGGAGCGCAAACCGAGGTCTTCCAGGCCCAGACGATTACGCTCGCTCACGCTAGCTTCGAAGTCGTCGGCTCGCGGGAGATCGTGAAGTTCTGGAAGATGACCTGAAAGTTCATTCTCATCTTCGCGGGAAATGGAAACACCAGTGCGGTAGAGGTCCGCCAGCTCGCCAGAAGAAACAGGGAGCGGTGCTACGGCGGCGGCGGGGCCTGGAATCCATCCGTGCACTTCTTTGTCCTGCACGACCTGACGTGCGCCGTCGGCAGGCGCCCACGACTTTCCACCAATCGCAATCTCTCGATATTCGTCGGCGCGTGCGTCAGCGTGCCGGCTTCGGATTTCGCTGAGTTTCTTTAATAAATCAAGGCGTTCGGTTTCGAGTTTCTTCGCTTCCATCTCGAGCGAACTGGCATCGGCGCGCGACAGTCTTTCAGCGATTGATCCCACGGCGCTTTCGAGCTGTTTGCGGCTGTCCAGATCACTTTCAAGTACGCTGACACACAACGGGCGCAGCTCGGGAACAATGTGATGACGCACCATCCGCAATGCTTTGGTGGTGTGGCTGGTGACCAGCACGCTCTTGCCCTGAGCGAGCAAATGGCCGACAAGATTGCCGATGGTGTGGGTTTTCCCGGTACCTGGAGGGCCTTGCACTAAAACCCCTCCATGCTCCTCGAGCTGCTGAGCAATTCGGATCTGTTCCGGATTTGCTGGTTTGCTCAGCAGCACTTCCCCATCTGGGTGAATGGTGTTCGCGGGCCAATCCCCATTTGCAACTTCGGAAATCGGCGACTCTTCTCCCACGATATTCAGCAGGGACCACGGCAGATCTTCCCGAGTGCGCAGGTCCGCGAGGATGCCCTCGATTGCGGCGGCAAACCCCAAATTGCGCGCCCGCAAAAACAGCACTGGGTCGCGGCCAATGCAAGGGTCGCTTGCTTCTTTGTTCGGCGCCTGGTCCTCGAAGAATTCACCGCGCGGAGACAATTGGATAACAAGGCGCTTCAGAAAGCCGGACGTGGCTCCATTGATGAGCGGATGGAAACCGCCTTCATCCAATTCTTCGCGGCATCGGCCAATCGCACGTCCGTCTACATCCGACATGGACTGGAACAACGCCGAATACAATTCGACGGGATGGTCCGCCTCAGAGAGCGTGAACTCGGGGACGGACGCATTGAATTGCAATTGAAGACGCTGCAGCAGGATCGGATGGAAGGTGCCCCCCTCGGCACGCCTCCAACTCAGGATGCCGTCCCCGAGAATGAGCTCAACGCGTTCAGCTTCTCGATCAATACGGCCGTAGAGCGTGTAAAACGCTTCGAAGATTTTCATCGCTGCACGAGCGGGCTTTTCTGTTTTCACCCACTCGTCGCGCAAAAGTTTCCAACGTTCTAAAGCCGCGGTCCTTGCTAGATCGTCGGCGAACTTCTCAATTCTTTGCTCTCGACTGTTTTCGGATTCCTCCAGTGTTTCTTCGACGGCGACCGCGTTCGAAGGGTCGTCCCACCCGTTTTCGAGCCACGCGGAAATTTCTTCAGGCGGTTCGGGTGGGCGAGTCAAGCGGGGACGCCGCACTTTCAGAACGTAGCTCGAGTCTTCCATGGTCTGGCCGTTCTTATCTTTTGCCTTTGCAGAGCTGCCCTTCGCAGCGCCCCTTTGAACGGACGAGTGATCAGGGAGATCCCGCATCCACAAGCTCCAGGGCTGTTCGCGAAGCTGGCGTTTCGCCGGATTACGGTGCTGGTTTAGCGCTTCGAGATAGCGGAAGACGCGTGTGAGCTTTTCCCGCGCGACGCGGAGTTTTTCGGCATCCATGGCTTGCCGCCTTTACAGAGACACTTCAACGGGTCTGAGGGTGGGTAGCGGAGATTTCAGAATATCAGTCGAAAGGGGTCGCCTCAATGGTACTCCTCGTTTTGACGCCTGGACTATGCCGCCACGCGGCCAATTGCGCACCCCGTGCTTCGCCAAATTCAAACGCGACGGGCGCCCACCGGGAACCTATGCAAGGCACTACTACGACTGTTTCAACTAGCGGCGCAGGCGGAACTGATCGCCATGCGGAAATCCGCCCAGTACGCGGCGATCAAAGGGGACGATGACGAAATCAGTAGGACCCATTTTGCGGAAAGCTATTTCTATTCCGAAGGGATGAGCTTTGCCAACAGCGCCCCCCTCTTTCGCCCGGCGGAACTGGTCAAGGTCATCAGCGCCGAATACCAGGCACAATGCACGACGCTCTGCTATGGGCCCTATCCGTCATGGGCAGAGGTCCAGGTGCGCCTTTTGGAGATTCGAGACCTCTTGTAGCCGCGCCAGAAACGGGCAGTCATGACATCAGATGGAAACATGCCTACGCGAGGAGTCACCGAATAGCGCAAGCCACTTTTTCAATATTGATATAGCGGGCAGGCGGGATTCATCTGGCAAAAAACGCGAGATGCGACGGAGATAGCTACGCTACCCGAAACCGGTCAATCGTTAATTGATCGGGTATTCCTGCGAAGTATTTCTGCAGAGCGTCTTTGAAGATCTTATTTTCGGCGGCGGTATTCGCAAACAAGGTCATGGAAGAGCGAAACTTCAAGTCATCTGGGCTTGCAAGAATCTGCTCGATCGAACGGCCTTCGACTAGCATCACGAGCTGAGTGCAATGCCTTAGTCGTGGCCCGAGGGTAGGATGTCTTAAATACGCTTCTGCTTCCTGCAGCGATGAAATTGCATACCGGTCCGCCATGGCGCTGTGCCCCAACCCTTTAAGCTGAGGGAAAATGAACCACATCCAATGGCTTTGTTTGCGATCCTGGCTTAATTCACTACACACTTGTTCGAAACAATCTCTTTGGGCGTCCACAAAGCGTTGCAAATCGTAGGGATCGTTCGCGTTCATCTTCTGTCTCCTGCCTGGCGATATCGTGCCCCGGATATGGAACGGCCTGTCAATTACAAACTCCGTTTTATCCACCCTGGAGAGTGCGGTCTGCGCCATGTCGCCGCCCTGACTGCAAGGAGGCTCCAACTCTTTGAGGAGCGAGAAACACTTCGCGGTCGTATTCTCCCGGGTTGTGCTTTAGTTCGATATACACAGGGCCGACTGTCCGCTGTATTGTCCGGCCTGCAAATCCGACCCGGATTCGGTCCGCGAGAATCGCGGCGATTGCAATTCTATTCGCAAACTCGTTGTGCCGCTGATTCTGCATAACTCCAACGCGGAGCACAGACTAACGGAACTGATGATTAGGCAAAGTCGATTAGCTTGGACCATGGTTCGCCCGCCAAGACTAACCACCGGAGCGCGTACTGGCTCCCAGCGAAGCGGTGAGCGCGTCAAACCGAACTCCTTTATTCCGCAAATCTCTCGCCGGGCTCAGTGAAGGCCGACCTGGCCGCGCACGGATTCGATGAGCTTCGCGGAGTCGTAGCCGACGCCGTCCTTGAAGACGATCTCAACCTTTTCGATGTCTTTGATATTGGCCGACGGGTCTCCTTGCAGCACGACGATGTCGGCAGCTTTGCCGGGAGCAAGCGTACCAATTTCGTCGAGCTCGCCGAGGAATTCGGCGCCATTCGAAGTGGCGATGTGAATGGCCTCGAGCGGCGTGAAGCCTGCCTCGACGAGAAGTTCCACTTCGCGCTGGTCGCCGAATCCGGCGATCACTCCGCCGTATCCTGTGGGATCGAGTCCCGCGAGGAGCAAACCGCCGCGTTTGACGAATTCGCGTTCGAACTCGAGCTCCTTCTTAAAGAGCGCGGGCCAAAACGAAGTGGCAGCGCGATCGGAGATCGCGGAGCGCCGCTCCAGGTATTCGATGCGCGCCTCGGGAAGCATGGCGTCGAGGACGCGTGCGTCGAGTGGAGCACGATTGGGCACCAAGGTCTCGAACACCGGTAGCGTCGATGTGATAGCGACGTGACGAGCAACGAGATCGCGGATCATGTCTTGAACTGGACCGGCAGCGATGTCGAGATCGAGAAGGGATTTCTCGGCGGCGGAGGGATCGTCGGGGCACTGACCGGGTTTCTTGCCGGGGAAAAATTCGGTGTCGACGAATAGGCCGTGTTCGAGATCGTCGATGCCGAGAGCAGCGGCCTCGCGGAAACCGATGGAGCAGAGGTGGCCGGTGACCTTGAGCCCATGACCATGAGCGGCTTTGACCGCCGCTGCGAGCTCGTCGGGGGTAATGTTCATGTAGGCCTTGAAAGAGGTTGCACCTTCCGCGATCCAGTATTCGACGGTGCGCCGGGCGTCCTCGGCGTCTGTGAGTTGGCGCATTTGTGGAGTGAACGAGCCTTTGCCTTCCAGATATGGCCCAGTGAGGTGAATCCTGGGACCGGCCATTTTTCCCTGGTCGATGGCTAGCTTGAGTTCGAGATCCGTGTACGTTTCGACGCTGCCAGTTGTGCGAATGGAAGTGACACCGCCGGCGAGGTACAGGCGCGGGAAGCTTGACGCGTGTTCCGGATAAAGCGGAAGTGATCTTCCGGGCGACGGATAGTACATGTGATCGTGCATGCCGACGAGGCCGGGGATGACCGTGCGATCGGTTAGGTTCAGGGTCTTTGTGCCGTCGGGAATTTTCGTGGTTGCGGCGTCTCCCATCGCAGCGATTTTTCCATCTTCGATCAACAGTGTTTGATCTGCTCGTGCGGCGGCGCCGGTTCCATCGATCACGCGGACGTGGGTGAGCGCGATTTTAGGTGCGTCTTCGCGCAGGAACGGGCGCACACGCGGCGAGAGCTTCGAGGCGGCTTGCGACCAAACAAGAGAAGGCAGCAGGATGAAACATAGAAGCGGGAACGAGAACTTACACATGGAGTCTCCAAGAACATCACAGATAGCGCTAGCATCAGGCAGTCTATTTCATGCGGGAGCTTGAAAACAAGGACGCGACGCAGTGCTAGAAAGTTGTTGTGATAGATTTTTCGCCGTCGAGGTGACTGATGATTCGATCGTCTTTTCGTTTTTGCGGCGCCATGCTTGCCGCAATTTTTCTTGTTACGCCGGTTTCCGCGCGCCCGCAGACGACTGCGCCCGCAACGACTGAGGGGGATTTCGTTGTACACAATTTCACATTTCACTCCGGCGAATCGTTGCCGGATGTGCGCCTTCACTACACAACGCTGGGGAAACCAGCCCGTGACGCTCAAGGCCGCACGACGAATGCGGTGCTGATCTTGCATGGTACGGGCGGCAGCGGCCATCAATTTCTAGCGCCGTATTTTGCCGGCGAACTATTTGGTCCAGGACAACCCCTGGACGCAACGCGCTACTTTATTGTTCTGCCGGACGGAGTCGGCCACGGGCAATCGTCGAAGCCGAGCGATGGCTTGCACGCGCATTTCCCGCAATACGACTACGACGATATGGTTGCGCTCCACTACAAGCTGCTCAATGACGGTCTCGGCGTGAATCACCTGCGGCTCATTTTCGGAACGTCGATGGGATGCATGCACTCGTTTGTGTGGGGCGGGACGTACCCGGATTTTATGGATGCGCTCATGCCGATGGCGTGTTTGCCGGCGCAGATTGCTGGACGAAACCGGGTTTGGCGCAAGATGGTAATCGATGGGATTCGAAACGATCCTGAGTGGAAAGGCGGGGACTACACAACGGAGCCCCCACAGGGCCTTCGCATCGCGCTCGACTTTCTTATCATCGCCGGAAGTGCTCCGCTGCCGATGCAAAAGAGCATGCCGACGCGCGACGACGCCGACAAATACCTGGACAAATATTTTCACGACCGTACCGGCGGGCCAGATGCCAACGATTTCCTGTACCAGGTGAACGCATCGCGGAACTACGATCCGTCTCCACAACTCGAAAAAATTAAAGCGCCGGTGATGTGGATCAATTCGGGCGATGACTTTATCAATCCGCCGGAGCTGGGAATTGCCGAGCGCGAAGTGAAGCGACTAAAGAATGGGTGTTTCATTCTGATTCCGGCAAGCGAGCAGACGTTTGGTCATGGGACGCATACGCATGCGGCATTGTGGAAGGAGCATCTGTCGGAACTGCTACGGAAGTCGGCACGTTAGGAACAATATAAGAACTACCATTCGGCACCCGGGTTTGCATCGCGGCTATTCCCGGGAAAAGCCGCAAGGTTCAAACAGGCGCTGGTTTGGTCTCGGAGTGTGATCACGGCTTGCACGCTCCGCGTTGCAGCATCAACGCTCTGCCGAACGTGGACAATCAACCGCCGTGGGCGTCCGTTCTCAGCGAACAAGTTGCGTGAAAAACCGCTTTACCCTCTGCTGGTGAAGTTGCGCATGCCAAGCGGCAGGGCTCCAGCCACACTGCTGGTTGCCAGCAACATGCCCATAGATTCCTAGCGTGATTCGCGGGTCACTGTGCCGCAGCTGCTTTCTGCACCACAGCCGGGGTTGCACCGTCTGCGAGCCGAGCACTTGCCGCACCGTGCCTCACCGAATCATTGACGGCGGCTCCTGGCTCACTTATTCACGGGACGAGGCCATCCATGAAAGCGGACATTTCTAGTTTGCACCAACGCGACATTCTCATTTTGCGGCGACAAATTCGTGTCGATTCGGTGACTTCGGTTCGCTGCGCCAACTAAAATACGCGGCACATGGCTGAACCCCAGTCTCTTCTTGGCCAGACTGTTTCGCACTACCGTATTGTCGAGAAACTCGGCGGCGGAATGGGTGTCGTTTACAAAGCGGAAGACACGCGCCTGCACCGCTTTGTTGCCCTGCAGTTTCTACCGGACGATGTGGCCAGCAATCCGCAGTCGCTGGCGCGATTCCAACGCGAAGCGCAAGCGGCCTCCGCCCTGAACCATCCCAACATCTGCACGATTTACGATATCGGAGAAGAGAGCGGCAAAGCGTTTATTGCCATGGAGTATCTGGAGGGCAAAACGCTGAAGTACGCCATCGGCGGCCGCGCGATGGAACTGGAATCGCTGCTGACCATTGCAATTGATATGGCCGATGGATTGGACGCGGCGCACAGCAAAGGCATCGTGCATCGCGACATCAAGCCGGCAAATATTTTTGTTAACGAGCGCGGACACGCGAAGATCCTGGATTTTGGATTGGCAAAAGTCAGCGACGCGAAAAGCTCGACGGATATAGGGAAACGCAGGCGACGCAAGAGATCGATTCGGCGCATCTGACCAGCCCCGGCAGCGCTATCGGAACCGTTTCGTATATGTCTCCGGAGCAGGCGAAAGCCAAGGCCTTGGACCCGCGCAGCGATCTGTTTTCGTTTGGCGCGGTGCTGTACGAGATGGCCACAGGACAACTGCCGTTTCAAGGTGACAGTACCGCGACGATTTACGACGCCATCCTGAACCGCGTGCCAACGGCGCCGGTGCGGCTCAATCCCAACCTGCCGGTGCGACTGGAAGAGATCATCAATCGCGGGTTGGAAAAGGATCGCGATCTGCGTTACCAGAGCGCGCGTGATTTACGCGCCGAGCTGCAGCGGTTGAAGCGGGATACGGACAGCGGGCACAGTGCCGCGGCCAATTCGGGCGCAGTGCCGATGGTGCAAGGGAGCAGCGGGCAAAACACGCCCTCGCAAAATGTGCCGGCATCGGGATCGGCCGCAGCTCTAACGGCATCC
>Ga0209488_10001438_pt1 | contig 20360 bp, 15 predicted proteins | sample Rivendell_Oct201_8_FD_188349 | JGI IMG/M metagenome (GOLD analysis project Ga0209488, IMG submission 188349) | Vadose zone soil microbial communities from the Eel River Critical Zone Observatory, Northern California, USA -... | ecosystem: Environmental > Terrestrial > Soil > Vadose zone >...
CGCGACTGGACGAAGAACATCCCGTCGGCGATCGCCAGGACGCCGACCAGGAGTGCCACCGTCCGGCGCCGGAAGAGGATCCGGGTCAGCAGGTAGAGCAGGCCCGCCATCAGGGCTCCGGCGATGACCCCGGGCAGGCGCCAGGCGAATGCGTGCTTGCCGACGTCGACCGTCGCCTCGTGGCCGCTGGCGTCGAAGGCCAGGATCTGCTGTCGATCCGCCGACGGGTAGAGCTTCGCGGAATCGACGACGAGGGCGACGGGTGCGAAGGGCAGGGGGGCGTCGGCAAACACGGCGTTCCCCACGAAGGGCAGGCGGGCGTCGGCAAACACGGCGTTCCCGTGCGGCTCGATGACATAGATCGTCTGGCCCGAGCCGTCCGGCGTGGCGCCCAGGACATGCACCATTTCCGAGGCATCGTCGAACGCAACCCGCGTCCCGACGCCCGGCATCGCGATCGTCTGCTGGACGATCGGACCGTCCTTGGCAGGGGTGCCGCCGGTAACGATCACCGCGACCGCGCCGGTCGATCCGTCGGCCGCCCCGCCGGTCGTGACGTAGAGCTTCGGGTCGTCGACCCCGCTGATCGCGGCGATCCCGTGGGCGCCCCCGTCGAGCGCGGTGGTGGAGATGACCTCGCCGGATGCCGGATCGACGAAGGCGACGCCGTCGGCTGCTGCGACGGCAACGCGCGGGACGTCCTCGACCGTCAGCCCGGCGAGCCTGCCGTCCTTGATGGCCGCGAGGACGTCGGCCCGTTGCTGCGCCCCGACGATCCCGCCAAGGATCACGGGATCCGCGCTCGACGCGAGGCGGGCCACGTACGTCGACGCCTGGCCGCCGATGATGCCGGCCAGGGTGGACGCGACTGCTGACGGATCCTCGACCGAACCGGCGCCGGCGGTGACCGCCGGTCCGCTCCCAACCGGCGCGAACCCGGCAATGCCGGGCAACGGGATGGACCCGACGCGCTCGCCTGTCGCCGCGAGGAACGTCTCGAGCTTGCCATCGGTGGTTGCCACGAGGAGCGTGCCACCATCGTCGGTCGCGTACATCTGGGCGATCGCACCATCCGCCGTCGCGAACGCCTCGGGCGCGGCCGGGCTGGCAACGCCGCCGCGTCGCAACGCGTCGAGCGGGCTCTGCGCGACGGTCACGATCTGGCCGTCACTCGTCCCGACATAAACGCGATTGAGAACCGGGTCGATCGCCAGGGCGTCGGCGCCGGCAATGGACGTCGTGGCCACGAGCTCGCGGGTCTCGAGATCGTACGAGCGAAGCTCGGAGCCCGTGACGACGTGGAGTCGATCGCCGGCCCGGCTGTCGGGCAGCGTCGGGTCGTCCCGTCGCGGCTCGACGAGCGCATCCCGGACCGGCACACCGAGATCGCTCGTCCCGGTCACCCGGTCGTCTCCCCAGGCGACGAGGCCGCCGGCCATGATGTATTTGGCGAGGTGGGGATGGGTCCACTCGTAGATGTCGTGGGAGATCCCGTAGCGCCAGTCCTGGAGGAACTCCGCCGCGGTGCGGGCGTGGTAGACCTCGTCGAAGTGCATCTCGTAGGGCTCGGCGAGACGGAAGATCCGGAGCCCGAGAATCGCGACGACGAGGACGACGACGACCCATGCGTCGAGGCGGTCGAGCCGGCCGCCCGACTCACCCACGAGCTCGCCCGAACGATCGGCCCGAAGCGGCCGATCGAACAATCGGCTGCGGAACCAGGCCCAGGCGCCCGCCTCTGTGAACGACGGCCGATCGGACCAGGTTGGCAGCGGCGCCAGCGACGAGGTCGATGCCGACGTGGTCGCGACGCGACGTGAGAGCGAGTATCCGGGCAGGTCGCTTCGGTCGCCCGGCAGGGGGCCGCGTTGTCCAGGTGGCGGCGCGGAGGCTCGTTCGGCGGCCCGGTCGCGCCCGGGTTCGTATCGGGCCGCATCCTCCCCGTCGCGGTCCCTCTCGGCGTCGATCTCCTCGGCCAGCGCCGCCCGGCGGGTCGGCCGAAGCTGTGCCAACGCCCACGCGCCCGTCACGAGAAACGCGATCGCGATGACCGTGACACCGCTCGAGCTGCGGATCGCCCCGTCGATCCCCAGCCAATCGACCGTTCCCGACCTCTCCCCGTAGATCGAGGTCAGGACGACGTACATGTTGAGGAACATCGCGAGCGACAGTGCGACGTACGCGGCGAGCCAGCGCCATGACACGCCGGCGAGGATCGCCCCGAGCGCGATGAACGGGAACAGGTAGCGCTCGTGGACGCGCGTCGGCACGACGAAGAAGGCGATCGCGAGCACGGTCAGGCCGAGGAGCAGCGTCAGGCGGTCGGGCCGCCGGGCGACGATGACGCAGACCAGCGCGAACACGGCCAGCAGGAGTCCGGTACCGACCACGACCGCCGGGACCGGTCCGAACTGGACGGCGGTGTCGCAGACGGCTCCGTTCGGCACGGGCGGCACGACCGCGTCGCAGACCCATGTCCCGTCGCTGGCGAGGCCATGGCCATCGAGGGCGGCCAGCGCCCATGGGTTGTAGGCGTTGACGCTGACGTAGGGGTACTCGCCGGTTGTCTTGAAGACCTGCTCGATGAGGCCGCTTCGAATCGGGGCTCCGTTGACACCGACCTCGATCACCGACAGGCCGAACGGCGCGCACAGGATCACCGCCGTCAGGAAGCCCGCGAGAGCCGTCGTCAGGATCCGGATCGGCTGGTCGGTCCGGCCCTCCCAGGCGCGCACGCGAGAGAGGATGCCGGCCCCCTGCGCGGCGCCATGGGCGACATCGTCGTCCGGCGACGAGATCGCGCCCTGTCGGTCGGCGCCAGGTGGGTCCGGGCGACCGAAGCCCCCGGCCGGCCAGATGGCGCGACGGATCGTGACGACGGCGACGAGCGGAATGAGGATGCCGAGCTGCGGCTTGATCAGGGCCGCGACCACCGTCCAGATGGCAGCCCGCTCCGGCCGGTCCCGCCACAGCTCGCGCAGGCCGAGGAGCAGGAAGACGACGCCGAACGAATCGACCTGGCCCCAGGTCACCGAATCGAACCAGCTGACAGGGTTCGCGACCGCGATGGCCGCCCCGACGAGCGCCGCGCGACGGCTCGCCCCGAGCTCGATCGCCATCGACCAGACGAGCCAGCCGATCGCCACGTCGGCCAGGATCGGCGGCAGCTTGATCAACTCGCCGATGTGGCCGGCACCACCGTTCAGGGCCTGGCTGAGCAGCCCGACGCCGTACAGGACATAGAGATAGCCCGGCGTGTAATCGTGGAAGAAGTCGCGCTGGTAGAAGCCGTTGAGGCCCTGGCTGGCGAGGTTGTCGGCCCATCCCCGGAACGAGGCGAGGTCGAACTCGAGGCCTGTGCCGCCGTAGACTTTTACGATGAAGAGGCGGAAGGCCAGCCCGACGGCGAGCACGACGAGGATCGCCCCGACGCCATCCCGCGCCCAGGTCGTCTGTGTCGGTCCGCCCGCGCCCCGGCTCGGCCCGCCGCCCGATCCGCGGCCTGACAAGATGGCCTCCTGCACGAGCGTCTGAGGTGGATGGCAGGGTAGCACAGGGTCCATCGCAGGCGTCCCGAGAGGAGCGCGAGGGAGCTCGCCGTCACGATCCCCGCGCGGAGGGCGGCCAGGCGGCGGCGAGGCTCGCGTCCGCCGCAATCGGGGTCGGCCTCGTGCTCGTCGCCCTTCTCGTCTACACGGCCACCCACCCGTTCCGGTTCTACGACCACTTCGAGTGGCAGGCCCAGGCGTTCCTCGAGGGCCAGGTCGCGATCCGCTATCCGGTCGAGGCAACCGCCGACTCCCAGGGCAACTGGTTCTTTCAGGACGTCCTGCCGGTCCCCTCCTCGGACGGGGTGCCTCGCGGGCTCATCCCCTTCCCGCCTCTGCCCGCTCTCGTCCTGGTCCCGTTCGTCGCTGCCTGGGGTCGGGCCGCGGACGGGCAGGCGATCTTCGCGATCATCGGCGCGATCGACGTCGGGATCGCCTGGTGGGTCCTCGGCCGGCTGCCGATCCGGCGCTGGGCGCGCCTCACGGCGACGATCTTCTTCGGGTTCGGGACGGTGCTCTGGTACGCCGCCCAGATCGGGACGACGTGGTACCAGGCTCACGTCCTCGCGGTTGGCCTCGCGCTCCTTGCCGTGGGCCTCGCGATCGGGGCCGATCCGGACGCCGCGATGGACGAGGACGACCTGCCGGACGACGAGCCGGAGCCGTCCCGGGCCCGCAGCTCAAGGCTCTCCCGTGTCATCGGGCTCATCCGCCTCGATGGCCGCCAGTTCCTCGCGGGGTTCCTCTTCGGGCTGGCCTGCACGGCCCGGCTGACGATGATCTTCGCGGCTCCGTTCTTCGTCCTCGTTGGCGGCGGCGGGACCTGGCTTCGGCGGGGCTGGTCGGCCGCCCTCGGCGCGGCCATCCCGATCGCCGCGCTCGTACTGTTCAACCTCGTGTCGATGGGTCATTTCTTCAACCCGGCCTACGACTACCTGTACCACCTCGAGGCCGGCTTCTATACGGCGCTCAATTACAACCCGGCGTGGGGCATCGAGGATCCGCGCTACCTGCCGCAGAACATCGGGATCATGTTCTTCAGCACGCCGGCGATCGCGCCGAACGTCGTACCATCGACCCTCGGCGGCGGCCCGGCCGTGTGCACGGATGGCGCAATCCGCTCGCTGTTCGACGCAACCTGCCCGCTGGCGCTGCCGCGCGATATCGGGATGAGCGTGATCCTGACGAGTCCCGCCTATCTCCTCGTAGCCGGCGCGTTACGCCACTACGGTCGCAGCCGGCTCGTCAGCGGCGCCTTCCTGGCGGTGTTCATCATCGCCCTCGTCAATCTCATGCACTTCAGCCAGGGCTGGGTCCAATTCGGCTACCGGTTCAGCCTCGATTTCCTGCCATGGGCGCTGGTCCTCGTCGCGATCGGCCTTGACCGGCTCAGGTCGACGGCCGCGGTCACGCTCGGCCTCGTCCTCGTCGCCGCCTCGATAGCGGTCAACGGCTGGGGCGTCGTCATCGCCAATCAGCTCGGGTGGTGAGGGGACCGTGCCGCTCGACCGGGGCAGGCGCACTCGAGAAGGCCGGTATGGTACGCACATCCAATACGGGACCAGCGCCCCGGCATCGCCGTCGTCGATGGCCATGCACCTGGAGAACAAGGGAGACCCCACCGACGTGAGCGACGCCACCCTGGCCAGTCGTCCGTGACCGAGCGCCTCGCCCATCTGTCGTACTTCTTTCCGGCCCACAACGAGGAGGCCAACCTGCGGGGCCTCGTCGATGAGGCGCTCGAGACGCTCCCGGCGATCGCCGAGTCGTTCGAGATCATCATCGTCGACGACGGTTCTCAGGACGCGACCGGCGCGATCGCCGACGAGCTCTCGGCGGCTCATCCGGCGACCGTTCGGGCCGTCCATCACCCGACGAATCTCGGCTATGGCTCCGCCCTGCTGTCCGGGTTCCGGGCGGCTCGCCACGAGTTCGTCGCGTTCACCGACGGCGACCGCCAGTTCCGTGTCGCCGACCTGGCCAGGCTGACCGAGCGACTTGCCGGGCCGGATCATCCCGACGCGGTCGTCGGCTTCCGGATCAAGCGGGCCGACCCGCTTGCTCGAACGCTGTATGCCCGGGCGTATCGGATCGCCAACCTCATCTGGTTCGGTCTCCGGATCCGCGACGTCGACTGTGCCTGCAAGTTGTTCCGGCGCGAGGCCCTCGCGGGGATCGCCGTCGAGTCGGGCGGGGCGTTCTTCTCCGCGGAGCTGCTCATCAAGCTGCGGGTCGCGGGCCGGAACCTGGTCGAGGTCGGCGTGCCCCACCACCCGCGGACCGCCGGCTCCCCGACCGGGGCGAAGCCGTCCGTCGTCCTGCGTGCCGTCCGCGACTTTTGGCGGCTCCGCCTCGGGATGTGGGTCAACCGCTCCCGCGCGCTCCGACGAGGTTCACCGGTGCTCGGGGACCAGCTCGGCGAGCCAGCCGCGACGTAGCGCGGTTCGCCGCCGACCGGCGACTGATCAGGTCCCGGTTCGCGGTTCGCCCGTTCCCGGGTCGACGTCGAGCGAATTGACGAAGTCGCGGAAGACATCGAGTCGCGGGTCGACGATCCGCTCGCCGGTCGACTCGAGGGGGATCCCCTCGCTGCCGGGATCGTCGTCTTCGACGCCGCTGTCGCCGCCAAGGGCCGCCTGCTCGAGGACCGCCTCCGAGGCGAAGATCCGGCCGCCTGCCCGGACCGCGAGGGCGAGGGCATCGGACGGGCGGGCGTCGATCTCGATCGTCCGGCCCGCCTGCTGAAGGACCAGGGTGGCGTGATACGTCTCCTCGGCCAGGGTCGCGATGACGACCCGATCGACCCGGACCTCGAGCTCCTGGAGCGCGCTGGCGAAGAGATCGTGGGTCAGCGGCCGGTCCGGGGCGAGACCCTGGAGCTTCATCGCGATCGCGCTGGCTTCCCACGGCCCGATCCAGATCGGCAGGTAGCGCTCGCGGTCGGTGTCCTTGAGGATGACGACGTGGCGACTCGACAGCATGTGGACCCGGACGCTCTCGACCGTCATCTCGACGAGCTTGGTCCCGGGAAGCGGCTCCTCGCTGGCCATGGATCGATTATCCCACGCCGAGTCCGGCCGGCGACCGCCGGACCGGTTCGCCCGGTGCCCGCCCGCGACCGCGGATGATGAGCCCGACCACCACCCCCGCGACAAAGCCGCCGATGTGGGCAAAGAACGCGACCCCGCCCTGCGAGCCGGTCACGCCGAGCGAGCCGAGACCGTCGATGAGCTGGAGGACGAACCACACGCCCAGGTAGGCCACCGCTGGCACCTCGATCAACTGGTAGAAGAAGACGAGGAAGACGAGCGACAGGACCCGCGCTCCCGGGAACAGGACGATGTACGTCCCGAGGATCGCCGAGATCGCCCCCGACGCCCCGACCAGCGGGATCGGTGAGGTCGGATCGATCGCGACCTGGGCGAGTGCGGCGACGGCGCCACCCAGCACGTAGTACGCGAGGAAGCCGAGCCGCCCGAGGCGATCCTCGATGTTGTTGCCGAAGATCCACAGGTAGATGAGGTTGCCGCCGAGGTGGAGCAGGCTGACGTGGAGGAACATGCTCGTCACGACCGAGAGGGCCTGCTCGCCGAGCCCGCGGCCAGTCTCGATCGCGTGGGTCAGGTGGGCCGGCACGAGCCCGTATCGTTCGAAGAACGCGTCTCCCGCGGCGCTCCCGGTGGCCGTCGAGTCGAGCCCGAGCCGATAGGCGTAGGCGACGATGCAGGCGACGATGATGGCGATCGTCACGACAGGCGTCCGGCGGACCGGGTTCGCGTCGCGCAGCGGGATCATGGCTTTGGCGAGGCTGGCTTCCCGCTCGGTGCGGTGGATCCGGACGGTGCGGGCGACCCGGACGCCGACGGGGCCACGTCGGGGACCGCCTCGAGAACCGTGGTGTAGATCGTGTCCTTCGAGGCCCAGGTGAGCGTGGCCGGGCCACCGTCGGTGCCGGCCTGCACGATCATCCCGCGCATGTCCTCCCAGCCTGGCGCGTCGCCGGCCAGGCGGTACTGCTCGATGTAGTCGCCCTTCGCCTTGTCGATCGCGACGACCCTCGCGTTGGCCGGGTCGTACCCGTACAGGTTCCCGACCCGCTTGTCGCTCGGCGAGGAGATCAGCCGGTAGGCGGGCACGGGTCGGAGGAGCTCGTCGCCGATCGGTTTGGCCTGCCAGCCCTCCGCCCGGCCGTCCACGAAGCGGACGATCGTTCCGTTGTCGGTGATGTAGATGTCGCCATCGATGTACAGGTCGCCGACCTTGCTGACGTCGCGGGCTACGGTCAGCCGCTTCGTGTCCTTGGCCGGGAAGCCGTTGCCGTCGGCGGCCGGTGCATACGCGAGGATCTGCTGCTGCGAGGGATCTACGACGTAGAAGTTGTAGAGCCCGGCCGAGTTCTTGAGGAACGTCCCGATCGCCAGGATGTCGTCGCCCCAGCTGGCGCTCGTCGAGACCTTGACCTTCACGGTCGTCCCCTTGCCGGCGGTGTCGGCCGGTCGCCAGCGCCAGAGAATGTTTTTCTCGTCGACGATCAGCAGGTCGCGTGTCGCACCGAGGGCCATTAGCTTCGGCGCGCTCTCGGTTGCGCCGGCGGAGGGGACCTTCTGCCCGGCGCGGAAGACGACATTCGCCTTGTGTGTCGCCGGATCGACCCGATAGACCGACTTCGTGCCCCGATCGAGGACGAACGTCGCCGAACCCGGGCCGAGGATGATGTGGCCGATGTCGGCCGGGGCCTGGGCGCTGCCGATCGAGACGACCTTCGCGGCGGCCACCGGGACCACCTTGAAGAGCCGATCGAGACCGTCGGTTGCCTGTTTCAGGTACGGCGCGATCTGCGCCGCGGGGATCCCGTTCGTTGCGGCGGCCTGGAGGGATGTGTAGGCGCCGGTCAGGAGCGTCATCGCCTGGCTCGGGTCGCCCTCGACGAGATCCACCCCCGGGGCGAAGACCTTGGAGAGGTTGTCCTTGGCGGTCTTCAGTGCGGCGTCCCCAGCGTTGAGCGAGGCCAGGTCCGGACGGCCACCGGGCTGACCGCCCGCCCACCAGACGACCGTTCCGAGGCCGACGGCCACCATGACGAAGGCGAGGATCGCGACCGCGGCCCGTCGTTGCACCTCGCGCTTGGCCGCGGCCGGTGTCACCCGCCGGTAGGCCGTCCGGCGCCGCGGCAGGATGTCCTGGAGGCGGAGCACCAGGCGATCGAGGATGCCGCCGGCAGCGGCCCGGGCACGGGTCGCCGACGCCTGGACCGTCGCCACGCCGTCGGTGACGTTGTCGGCGAGCGGGATCGGGGAGCGGTCAGGGGCGCCGGCCAGCGGTTCCGGGGGACGGACGGCCACGAGGGTCCGGGATTTGTGGGTCGAGGCGACCTCCGTGGCCTCCAGGGCGATCATCGCGTCGCTGGCGGACCCGTCGGCCGCCACGAACCGGTGGTGAAGGTGCTCCATCGCGGGTTGCGGATGAAGCGTGACCATGGCGTCCTTGAGCTCGTCCGGTCCGAGCTTTGCCATGACGTTGGGTGAGACGAGGACGAGCGAATCGCCGACGGAGATCTCGCCGCGCCAGACGTCCGGCTCGAGATCCTTCGTCGGGAGGCCACGCTCGCGGTGGGGGTCAGGCAGGGTCGACAGGCGAGCCTGGCGGATGAGGTACGCCTCTGCGGGGCCGATCGTCCCGACGTAGAGCTCGTTTCCGCGGACGACCGCGACACCGATGCCGACGGGGCCGTTGAGGCCGTCTCCGTGCAGCCCGAGCCGATCGCGCTGGTGGTTCAGTCGCTTGTTGGCCGCGCCCAGGGCCTTCTGGAGACAGACCCGGATCCCCGCCGACTCGTCGTAGTAGAACTCGCTCCGGATCGTCTCGGCGGCGAGCTGGGTGGCCTCCTGCGCGCGCTGGCTGGCGATCGTCGAGGTGACGATGAGGTAGAGGTTGCCTTTCGAGCGCGCGACGGAACCGACACTCGGCTCGACGACGACGATCGTGTCGGGCGAGTCGCTGACCCGATCGGGCTCGGCGATCACGCCGAGCTTCATATGGAGACGGACGGCCATGCGGGCCTCTCGTGTTCGGCAGTCGCCGGTGGTCGATGGGCGGCGCGGGACGAAGGGCGGTGAATCCCGGTTCGATCGAGATGCTCGCCCCGAGACGGCTGGCAGGTGCCGGGATTATACGCGGGCGCCTCCGCTGCGGACGTGGACGCGGAGCTCGCGCGCACCGATACCTGCGGGGGCCGCGGCAAAGGCGGCGAGGAGTTCCGGCGCGCGCAACCGCAGCTCCTGGGCGACGATCGGTGCATCGGCCTCGACGATGATGGCAAAACCGTCGATGCGGATGACCCGGCACGCGCCGGCTGCCGGCGGAACGCGCTCCGCGACGAGCGCCTCGAACGTCGCCATCGCCCGCGACAGACGGAGCTCGTCCTCGAGGCCGAGGCCGCGCGCGGCGTCGGGCAACAGGTCGCCGATGCGCGTCATCGGTCGCCGCCGGCCGCTCACGGGATGACCCTCATCGCACCGGGTGTCCGACGGTTCCTGCTGTCCCGGTCGGCGCGAGGCGCGCCCCGCTGCCGTCGCTGTCGGGACTGACCTCCCACGTTGTAGCGGCCTCGACGAGGGCCGGGTCGAGGTCGTCGAGCGTCGTCGTCGTGACGAAGGCCTGGGGGAGCTCGGCGATCCGTCGGACGAGGTGGGCGCGCCGCTCCGGGTCGAGCTCGGAGAAGACGTCGTCGAGGAGCAGGAGGGGCGGCCGTCCGTCCTGGGCGGTCAACAGGTCGAGCTCGGCGAGCTTGAATGCCAGGATCGCGGTCCGCTGCTGGCCGCGCGAGGCGAAGCCGGCCAGGTCGCGACCGTCGAGCTCGAAGGCGAGATCGTCGCGATGCGGCCCGACGAGCGTGGACCCGTTCCAGATCTCCTTCTCGGCAGTTTCGGCGAGGCGTCGTGCCAGCGCGGCCCGCGGCGACTCACCGGGGAGCGCCGGTGCGTTCGTGGCGTAGCGGACGACGAGCCGCGCCGCGGCCGCCTCCTCCGGCGCGATCTCGGCATGGGCACGAGCGAGTGGCTCGGCGAGGTCCGCTAGGAGACGCAGCCGCTCGCCGACGATCGCCGCGCCGGCGTCCAGGAACGTCGTATCCCAGAAGCGCAGTTCGTCCCGATTGGCCTCTTCCTCGCGGATCGCACGCAGCAGGCTGTTCCGCTGCTGGAGGGTCCGGCTGTACTCGGCGAGATCGCGGAGATACGCCGGACCTCGTTGTCCGGCGAGCTGGTCGATCGCCGCTCGGCGAAGGCCCGGCGAGCCGACGACGAGGAGCATCTCTTCCGGGGCGAAGACCACGGTCCGAAGCAGGCCGATCAGCCCGGCCGCCCGACGCGGAACGCCATTGACCCGGATCCGCTTGCGGGCGCCGGCCCCCGCCCGGACGAGGGCAACCTCGATCGTCTCCGGACCGGCCTGACCCTCGACCCGGGTGAGGTCCTCGCCCCAGCGGATGATCTCGCCGTCCGCGCTCGTCCTGTGCGACCGACCCCAGGCAAGCAGGACGATCGCCTCGAGGAGGCTCGTCTTGCCTGCCGCGTTCGGACCGGCGATGAGGTGCGGTCCGGGCCCGAACGACGCGTCAAGCGCCGCATACCCGCGAAATCCGGCAATGCTTATTGAGTCGAGCACGTGGGAACTGCCACCCTCAATCGTGAGTCAGTGTCGCCCTCCGAGGCCCCAAGGCGGAGCTCCGCGACGCCATTGGTCTGAGGATTCCGCGACCCCATTGGCCCGAGGATTTGGCGCTTGGCCGCTCTCCTAGGACGTCGTGCGCAGCGGCATGACGACGTGGACATAACGATCGTCGCCGATCGGGCGAAAGACACCTGGAGACAGCGGCCCGTTGAGTTCGAGGGCGAACTGCTCCGCGTTGACCTTCTCCAGCACATCGGCGAGGAATCGGGCGTTGAAGGCGATCGTCGTCCCGTCACCCTCGACCGCGGCCTCGATCCGGCCGACGTGATCGCCGACCTCGGCATTGGCACTCACGGTGATCCCGGCGTCGCCGTCGATCCCGACTCCGAGCTTTACGATGTTGGCCGACTCGTGGGCGATGAGGGCAGCGGGTCGCACCGCCCGGAGGAGCTCCTCGCGATCGAGGACAACCCGGGTCGTGTGGTTCGCCGGAAGCACCGACTGGTAGTTCGGGTACTGGCCGTCGATGAGCCGACTGACGAGGTCGATCCCGTCGAGATGGAAGAGGACCTGGTTGCGAGCGTGGGCGAGGACGACCGAGACGGGATCGTCGACATCGGCCAGGACGCGGCTCAGCTCGTGGAGCGCGCGGGCGGGGATGACGACGCTCGTCTCCTCGACCGGGTCGAGGATCGTGATCGTCTTGACGGCGATCCGGTAGTTGTCGGCGGCCGCCAGGGTCAGCTGGTCGCCCTCGAATCGGGCGAGGACACCGGTCAGGATCGGCCGCGCCTCATCGCTGGCCGCGGCGAAGGCCGTCTCGTCGAGGGCCTGCTTGAGGACCTTCTGTGAGATCCGGGTGATCGGTCGCTCGCCGGCTGTCTGGACCGTCGGGAAGTCGTCGGCCGAGATGCCCTTGATGTTCGACTCGAAGCGGCCGCTCCGGATGTGGAGCGTCTCACCATCGCCGAGCTCGAGGATGATCGGTTCCCCGCCGGGGAGGGAGTTGACGAGGTCGGTCAGGAGGCGGGCGGGCACGGACGTCGCGCCGTCGGTCTCGATCTTGCCGGGAACCCAATAGGTGATTCCGATCTCGAGATTCGTCGCGGTCAGCTTGAGGCCGGCATCCTCGGTCTTCAGCAGGACGTTCGTCAGGACTGGCAGCGAGCGATTCGAGACGGCCCGGCTGACGACCGACAGGCCGCGCGCCAGGTTCTCCTGCATGACAGATAGCTTCACGTTGGGCTTACTCCCGCTTCGCGGAACGGCAACCAAAAGGCGGAGCTCGCGACGCCCTTGGTCTGAGGATATCTTCTCTCTATCTTCTCATTACGTCGTCATCATCATCATGCTGTGGACCGCGTGGATGGCCCCTCGTAGACGTGCGCGACACGATGGTTGACGGGGCCGGCTCGGTGGTGGACAGAAGCCATCCCTTTGGGTACGCGCAGGTGGATCCGTCGTGGATGACGCGACGAAGTCCGGCCGGGTCCGGCCAAGGACGACCAGACCCTCCACGCCGGTAGCCCAGGATGTCCCGCCGCGTGGGCCGCAGATGTCCACATCGGACCATGGTTGTCCACGAAATCGGGGTGGTTATCCACACGAAGGGGACGAAAACCCGCCCAGAGGGCGCCGAGGCCGGCATCTTCAGCGTTGATTGGACCCGCTATGGCAGGGCCCGACGCAGGGTCCCACGGCATCGTCGGCGCGACGCCGTCAGTCGGCGTAGATCAGCTCGCGAACGGCTGCGATCTCGCGGCGAAGCTCGTCGTTGATGGCGGATTCGCGGGTGATCTTGTCGCAGGCGTGGAGGACGGTCGAGTGGTCGCGCCCTCCCAGCTCAGCACCGATCCTGAGAAGTGACACGTCTGTCTCAGCCCGCATGAGGAACATCGCGACCTGGCGCGGCATGACGATCGCCTTGTCCCGTTTCTGGCCACGGAGCGCTTCCATCTGGACCCCGTAGTAGTCGGCGACCGCCATCGCGATGCGCTCCGGTGTCACCTGGCGCTTCTTCGGGTTGTAGAGGACGTTCGAGAGGACGGCCTGGGCGAGCTCGATCGAGATCGGCATGGCGCCCATCGACGCGTACGCGACGATTCGGTTGAGAGCCCCCTCGAGCTCACGGATGTTGCTCACGACCTTGCGAGCGATGAACTCGATGACGTCCGAGGTGATCGGCACCGCCCCTTCCTCGGACTTCGCTCGGAGGATCGCGATTCGCGTCTCGAGGTCCGGTGCGGTGAGGTCGGCGATGAGGCCCCATTCGAACCGGCTCCGAAGCCGCTCCTCGAGGGTGAGGATCGCCTTCGGCGGCCGATCCGAGCTCAGGACGATCTGCTTGCCGTCCTCATGGATCGCATTGAACGTGTGGAAGAACTCTTCCTGGGTCCGCTCCTTGTCGGCGATGAACTGGATGTCGTCGATGAGGAGCAGATCGATCCGCCGGTAGCGCGAGCGGAACTCGTCGATCTTGCCCTGCTGGATCGAGGTGATGAACTCGTTGGTGAACTTCTCGCTCGTCGCGTAGACGACGCGCTTGCGCGGGAACTTGGCGATCACCTGGTTGCCGATCGCGTGCATCAGGTGGGTCTTGCCGAGACCGACACCGCCATACAGGAAGAGCGGGTTGTAGGCGTGGCCCGGGCGCTCGGCGACCGACAGGCTCGCGGCGTGAGCCAGGCGGTTGGCCGACCCGACGATGAAGTTGGCAAAGGTGTAGCGGGGGTTGATGTTCGTCGTCCCGCCTTCGCCACCGACACGGGTCGGCTCGAGCCGGACCTGGGTCGCCACGGCCGAGGCCGTCGGGCCGTTCGACCCGGCCGGCGCCATCGTGGACGACTCTCCGGATTCGGCGGCCCCGGCCGGCACGCCGTCGGTTCCCTGGACGGCGAATTCGACCTGGACGCTGTAGCCAACGATCCTGGCGAGGGTCTGGCTTATCAACGACCGATAACGGGTCTCGAGCCAGTCCTTGGCAAAGCCATTCGGGACGGCGATCCGGAAGCGCTGATCGTCGACGTCGACGAGCTGCGTATCCCGCAGCCAGGTCTCGAAATTCGCGGGGGAGAGCGACACCTGAAGCTCTCCGAGAGCCGCGCGCCAGACTTGCTTGGCATCCATCTTGGGGGGCGGATCCTGCTGTGTGGCGATGAGTTGACGGGTGATGGTGGCGCTGTAGCGGCAGCGCTGAACCAAGGTCGCTATGGTGTCGGATGCCCTCCCGGGCATCATGCGGCGGCTCGCCCGCGGGGCCCCTCTCCGGACCCGCTTGGGCTGAACCCGCGAGCGTCCCGGCGCCGAGGGTCCGGAGAGGATAGCACCGGCCGAACGAGGCCTGCAAGGCGATTCTGCGATACCCCCCGGTAGTATCCGAACGAGGCCGGACGCCTGGCCACCCCGGCGCCCGCAGGTGGGGCCGCGACCAGCGTGATCGGCGACGTGTCGTCGTGCCCGAACAGTACGGGGAACCCCTGTCGCGCAGCCCCAACTTCGTTTGACACCCCCGATTGGGGCGTCATATCATCGCCCGACGACGAACGCGCCGCCGCGCTCACGGGCGCCAGGCGCGTTTGCGTGCCTTTCGGGGTCGGTGTCGACCCGGGGTCACGGGAGAGGATCGCACACAGTCTCGATGACGAAGCAGACCTACCAGCCCAAAAAGCGCCATCGCGCGAAGGAGCACGGTTTCCGCGCCCGCATGCGGACAACCGGGGGACGCCGCGTCATCGCTGCTCGGCGGGCACGTGGTCGGAAGCGGCTGACGGCCTGACGGACGGCCGCGGCAAGCATCCGCCGCGACTGGTGATGCTCTCTCGACCGCAGGACTTCGCGGCGCTCCAGGGCTCCGGGACCAGCAGGTCCCACCCGCTCTTCTCCGCCCGGTTCCTTCGGACAGACCTCGAGACGACTCGGTTCGGACTATCGACCGGGCGGAAGCTCGGCGGGGCCGTCGTCCGGAATCGTGTCCGGCGCCGCCTCCGCGAGGCGCTAAGGGCGATGGCGCCCTCGTTCCAGCCCGGCTGGGACGTCCTAATCATCGTCAGGCCAGCGATCGTCGACGTCGACCACGAAGCCCTGGTCGGGGCGCTGCGCCGGCTCCTCCAGCGTGGGGGAGTGCTCGGAGGGCCAACGGCCACGTGAAATCGATCGGGATCGCGTTCATCCGGCTCTATCGGCTGTTGTTCTCGTGGCTGCCGGCCAGCTGCCGCTACGAGCCAACCTGTTCGCGCTATACGGAGCAGGCGATCGAACGCTACGGGCTGTTGAAAGGGACCTGGATGGGCATCCGTCGAATCGGTCGCTGTCACCCGGGCCACCCGGGCGGCTATGACCCGGTTCGCTAGCTGAGGACCCAGTGAGACTTTCGCGCCCCGGGCGAGCCTGGATCGGCCCGCTCATCCTCGTAGCGCTGGTGATGCTCGTGGTCGCCGCGTGCGCGACCGGCCAGCCGGGTGCCTCGCCCGGTGCGAGTGGTTCGGCGGCCGTGACGCCGACGCCTCCGGCCGCGATCCCTCTCGCCCCGGCGCATCCCGACAACCCGTTCAACCTGCTGGCCTGGATCTTCACGCCACTCTTCCAGATCTTCTTCATCCTCCTCGTCGTGCTCGACAAGGTGACTGGCAACATCGTGGTCGCGATCATCCTGATGACGCTGATCCTGCGAGTCATCCTCATCCCCGTCTTCCGGCGCCAGACGGTCTCGACGAGGCGGACCCAGATGCTGGCCCCCGAGGTCAAGGAGATCCAGCGCCGCTACAAGGGCGATCGCGTCAAGATCCAGCAGGCCCAGCAGGAGCTCTACCGGGAGCGCGGCATCAATCCGCTCTCGGGCTGCCTCCCCGCGATCCTCCAGATCTTCCTGCTGATCCCGATGTACTCGGTCTTTAGCCAGGGCCTCCAGAATTACAACCCGCAGGCGATGCTCGACGTCTTCGGCGTCCGGCTGATCGATCTCCACTGTGCGGCCGCGCCGATCGTGAACGCGGTCGGTCACGTCACGAACCCTTGTCTCGATCCGGTGGCGTTCGGCGTCAACTGGGGCGTTCCGGAGGTCATCATCGGCACGGCCGGCTCGCTCTTCTCCGGCCTCAGCATCCTGGCCGTGATCTCTGCCCTCCTCCAGCTGGTCCAGTCGCGTATGGCGCTGCCGCTCCAGGACGCCAAGATGGCCGACGATCAGAACGCCAGGATCCAGCGCCAGATGGCCTTCCTCTTCCCGTTCATCTCTCTGACCTACGGCAGCATCCTCCCGGCGGGACTGTTCCTCTACTGGATCGTCTCGACGCTGTTTTCCGTGGTTCAGCAATACCTCGTGATCGGTTGGGGCGGGATGTTCCCGCTCTTCGGTTGGACACCGGGCTTCGCGCGGGGCCACACCCCCCGCTTCCCGGTGACGATGCCGCCACCCGTCGACCCAGCGACCCGTTCGCCCAAATCCGCGCTCGGGACGGCGGCCGACAAGCGAGCGGCAGCGGCTGACAAGACCATTCGCCATAAGGAGCGCGGCCGCCAGAGCCGCCGAGGGAGACGACGCTGATGAGTGCGTACAAGGAATTCACGGGCAAGACCGTCGAGGAGGCCATTCGAGCCGCGCGCGAGGAGTTCGGGGTGGAGCTCGGCGGCCTCGATTTCGAGATCCTCACGCCGGGCAGTCGCGGGGTTCTCGGCATGGGCGCCGAGCCGGCCAGGATCGTGGCCGCGCCGCTCTCCGCGCTCGGGGGTGCCGCGCCGAAGCGGGACGCCGCTGCCGCGACGCCGCTTCCGCCGCCGTCCCGTGTGGATCACGGCCCGGGCGACGATCGCGGCCCCCGCCGTGACGACCGCGGCCCGCGCCGCGACGACCGTCCCCGCGACGATCGCGGCCCCCGGCGGGACGACCGCGGCCCCCGCCGCGATGATCGCCCGCGCGATGACCGGCCCCAGGAGGATCGTCCGCCACGCGACGATCGTCCACGTGAGGACCGCGAGCCCGTAGCCGGCTTCGGTGCGACTCCTGCCGGTTTCGCAGGGGCGCCCTCCGGCGGTCCGGGCCGGGGACCACGGCGAGACGATCGGGGCGGTCGAGGTCGGCCCGAGCGGGCGCCACGCGTCGACGATCGAGCGCAGGGTCCGTCCGCGCTGAACGCTGATGAGGCGGCCGAGGTTGCCGCCGCGCGAGGTTCGGTTGCCGCAGAGCGAGCCGATCTCGAGGCCGCCGAGGCATCCCCGGAGGCCCTCGCCGCCGGTCGCGAGATCCTCGAGGAGCTGATGCGCCACCTCGGGTTTGACGTCCGAATCGAGGTCGAGGCGGGCGATACGAGCCGCCTCAACGTGGTCGGCAACGGCGACACCCACGACGCCCTCGGCGCCCTCATCGGGCGGAAGGGCGAGCGTCTTTCGGCGCTCCAGCACCTCGTCAACCTGATGCTGTCGCGGCGGATGGGCGAATGGACAAGGGTCCTCGTCGACGTCGAGGACTACCGTGGCCGGCGCGAACGCCAGCTTCGGGACATCGCCAATCGGGCGGCGGCCCGCGTCCAGGAAACCGGCAAGATGCTCCAGCTCGAGCCGATGCCGGCCCTCGAGCGGCGCTGGATTCACCTCGCGCTGCGCGATCACGCCGACGTCGCAACCCAGTCGATTGGCGAGGAGCCGAACCGTCGGATTGTCGTCCTGCCGCGCGGCGGCTGATCCGTTGATGGCGGTGGACGTAACGCGACTGAGAGCCCGCGCGCGTCCATGACCTCGACCACACGCCCGTAGCGGGCTACCAGGATGCCCACGACTCGCACTACTCCCGGGTCGACGGGCTGACGCTGGTCGGCCAGTGAGGCCCGGTCAGCGGTCTGATCGAATCCGCCTGCGGCGCCAGCCGAGACCGGCCCGCCTCAGAGCAGGCGGCTCTCCTGGTCGCCGGTCTCCGCGTCGCTGACCGCGAGCGCACAGGTCGGGCAATACCAGCGAGCCTCGACGGCCGTGCCGCAGCGGTCGTGCCGGAGCGGCTCACCGCGGGCATCGCGACGAGCTCCCCAATCGGCCAGGAGACGAAGGGTCGAGGCCAGGTCCCGACCGTCACCCGTCAGGGCGTACTCCATCCGGGGCGGGCGGGTGGAGTACGGGGTCGCGACGATGATCCCCTCCCGCTCGAGGCGCCGGAGACGATCGGTCAGGATATTCGGCGCCAGGCCCGGGAGCTCCTCGCGCAACTCGCCGAATCGCCGGCCACTGACGAGCAGGGCGTCGACGAGGAGCAGGCTCCAGCGGTCACCGACCCGATCGAGGGCCGCCTCGAGCGGTGTCCGCGTCGCCGGCGGATAAGGTTGGGCGGTTTCGCTCACGTATTCCATGGTAGGCCAACTCCGCGGTTGCACGACATTCATGTCCGTAGTATGTTGCAAGTCGCAAGTGACAACCAACTAGCACACAAGAGCGGTGTCGAGAGGCATTCGCCCAAAGGAGTCGCACGCATGTCAGCTCTCGACGAGCTCTCCCAGTCAATCACTGGCCTCGCCGGCTCGATCGCTCCGTCGGTCGTCGGCATCGGTTCGCGTCTTCGCGGATCCGGCGTCGTCGTCGCCGATGGCCAGATCCTCACGAATGCCCACAACGTCCGCGGCGACGAAGTCACGGTCACGTTTGCGGACGGTCGCTCCGCCGCGGGTCGGCTGGCCGGCATCGACGTCGACGGCGACCTCGCGGTGATCGCAATCGACACGGCCGGCGCACCTGCCCTGACCTGGGCCGATGGTGATGGCCCCGCGATCGGTTCCGTCGTTTTCGCCGCCGCGGCAACGCCCGGTGGTGGTCCGCGCGTCACGTTCGGCACGGTCAGCGCGGTCGAGCGCTCGTTCCGTGGCCCGGGTGGACGGCGGATCGGTGGCAGTCTCGAGCACACCGCGCCGCTCGCACCGGGATCCTCCGGCGGACCGCTCCTCGACGCCGACGGGCGCCTGGTCGGACTCAACACCAACCGTCTCGGCGAGGGCTTCTACCTGGCCCTGCCGGCCGATGCGGCGCTGCGCAGCCGAGTCGAGGCCCTTGGTCGCGGTGAGTCGGTCACCCGACCGCGGCTGGGGATCGCCGTCGCCCCGTCCCGCGTTGCGAGCCATCTGCGTCAGTCGGTCGGCCTGCCGGCCCGCGACGGGGTCCTCGTTCGCGACGTCGAGGACGACAGCCCTGCGGCACGGGCGGGGATCCGCGACGGCGACCTGATCGTCGAGATCGGCGGGCAGGCCGTCACGGAGGCGGATCAGCTCCAGGACATCCTGGCGACGACGCCGATGCCGTTCGAGGTCAAGGTCGTCCGCGGGACGGACGAGCGGACCGTATCGGTCGGTGGCGAGGCCAACGCGTCGGGGGAGGCATAGCCAACCGTGATTGCTGAGCACGAGGCGATCGGGTCGGCCGCCGTCAACACGGACGGTGACGACGATCTTCTCGACGCCTACTCACTTGCCGTCAGCACGGCCGCCGAGCGGCTCATCCCGTCGGTCGCCAGCCTGCGGGTCCGGCGAACCGACGGATGGGGCGGCGGGACGGGTTCGGGGGTGGCCTTCACGGCTGACGGCTTCCTCCTGACATCGGCCCACGTCGTCGCCGGCGCACCCGGGGGCACGGCCACGTTCGTCGACGGGACCGACTACCCGTTCGAGGTGATCGGGCGGGATCCGCTGTCGGATCTTGCCGTCATCCGGGCGGCTGGGTCGGACCTTGCCGCGGCGCCGCTCGGTGACGCCGACCGGCTGAGAGTCGGCCAGCTCGTCGTGGCGATCGGCAATCCGCTGGGATTTGCCGGAAGCGTGACGGCCGGCGTTGTGAGCGCCCTCGGTCGATCCCTCGCCGCACGCGACGGTCGAGCCAGCAGGCTCGTCGAGAACGTCATCCAGACCGACGCCGCGTTGAACCCCGGCAACTCCGGCGGCGCGCTCGCCGACGGCCGGGGGCGTGTTGTCGGGATCAACACGGCCGTCGCCGGGATCGGGCTCGGATTGGCCGTCCCGATCAACAGCGCGACGCAGACGATCATCGGCGCCCTGATGCGGGACGGCCGTGTCCGGCGGGCATTCCTCGGAGTCGTCGGCGGAACCCGGCCGCTCCGCCCGGCCCTTGCCGAGCGGCTTGGTCGGCGACGCGGTCTCGAGGTCGTCCAGCTGCTCG
>Ga0209488_10001439_pt1 | contig 20359 bp, 17 predicted proteins | sample Rivendell_Oct201_8_FD_188349 | JGI IMG/M metagenome (GOLD analysis project Ga0209488, IMG submission 188349) | Vadose zone soil microbial communities from the Eel River Critical Zone Observatory, Northern California, USA -... | ecosystem: Environmental > Terrestrial > Soil > Vadose zone >...
CCGTGGCGGAATTGGCAGACGCGCCAGCCTTAGGAGCTGGTGGGGCAACCCGTGGGGGTTCGAGTCCCTCCGGTCGCACTGCTCTAGACGCCTCGAGGCCCAGACGCCTAGGACTGCCGATTGCCGCTTCCAACTCAGGTTAGATTTATTCCCCACATGCCAGAGATTCTTGTAAAGAAGACCAAAGCTGAGCCCGGCGAAGCGTCGCTCGAGGTAAGTATCCCGCCCGAGAGCGTGAAGGCGGCCGAAGACCGCGCGACGAAGGCGTATCAACAGCGCGCCCGCCTGCCCGGCTTCCGCCAGGGCAAGGTGCCGGCCGCCGTGGTCCGCAAGAAGTTCGCCGACGACATCCGGCAGGAGACGCTGCGTGAGCTCGTGCAAGAGAGCTGGCGGGTCGCCCAGAAACAGGAAGAGCTGAAGCCGATCGCCGATCCGCACATCCACAACCTGAAGTGGGAAGACGGCGCTCCCGTCACGTTCGAGTTTCACGTCGAGCTCAAACCCGAGATCAAGCTCGAGCGCCTGGGCAATTTTCGGCTCAAGCGGACGGTCCCCGCGATCACCGCGGCGCAGGTCGATGCCCAGCTCACCGCGATGCGTGAGCAGCGCGCGCCATGGTCGCCGGTGACGGGCGAAAAGCCGAAGCCCAAGGATCTCGTGGACGTCATCATCGCGACGCGCGAGAACGGCGAGGTGAAGGAGCCGCAGCCGTACCAATTCGTGCTCGGTGAGGGCCGGGCGATTCCCGACGTCGAAGAGCGCGTCATGAATCTCACGCCGGGCGAATCGCTGGATGCGACCGTCCGTTTTCCCGACGACTTCGCCGAAGAAGCGAAGCGCGGGCAGACGCGCGATATCCAGCTCACGCTCCGCGAAGTGAAGCGTCAGGAGCTCGCCGCGCTCGACGATGCCTTCGCGCGCGAGATGGGTGACTTCGAGTCGCTCGACGCGCTGCGCACGGCGGTCACCACGGACCTCGGCAAGGAAGCCGAGCGGGACGCGGACGCCAAGCTGCGGACGGAGCTGATCGAACAGATCGTCCAGGCGAACAGCGTCGTCGCGCCGCGCCCGCTGGTCGAGCGCGTCCTCGGGATGTACGCGCAGGCGTACGAGATCCCCGAGGAGCGTTGGCCACAGTTTGCGCAGGAGTTCCAGTCCATCGCTGAAGCGCAGGTGCGGCGCGACCTGGTGCTCGACTTCGTCGTCGAGTCCCAGAACTTGCGCGCCACTGAAGGCGAGCTGGATGAGCGCATCCAGCAGCTCGCTGAGAAGCGCGGGATGCCGGCGGCGCAGCTGTATGCGTCGCTGGAGAAGGCCAAGCGGCTCCGCGATGTCGCGCGGAGCATCACCGAGGAGAAGGTCTTCGCCTATCTCCTGTCGCAGTCCACCGTGGAGCAAGCGTGACGAAGAGCGAAAGCCACATTTATCCCCCGTACATCATCGAGCGCTCGAGCCGTGGCGAGCGCACCTACGACATCTTCAGCCGTCTGCTGATGGACCGTATCGTGTTCCTTGGCACGTCCATCACCGACGACGTCGCGAACATCATCATCGCGCAGCTGCTGTTTCTCGACGCGGACAACCCCGAGCGGGACATCTATCTCTACATCAACTCGCCCGGCGGCCTCGTGTCGTCCGGCATGGCGATCTACGACACGATGCAGTTCCTGCGCGCGCCCGTGAATACGATCTGCATGGGCATGGCGGCGTCGATGGGCTCGTTCCTGCTCACCGCCGGCCGTAAAGGCAAGCGTTCGGCGCTGCCCCACGCCCGCATCATGATGCACCAGCCCTCCGGCGGCACGCAGGGTACGGCGGCGGACATCGAGATTCAGGCGCGGGAGATTCTGTTCCTGCGCCGCAAGCTGAACGAGCTGTATGCCAAGCACACCGGCAAGACGGTCGAGCAAATCGAGAAGGATATGGACCGGGATCGCTTCATGTCCGCCGAGGAGGCGAAAGACTACGGCGTGGTCGACCACGTGATCTCGAACTTCGAGGAAATCAAGGAAGACGGGAAGGCAAAGAAGTGATCCCTTGCGCCGCCAGAACCACCTTCCCATACTAGGATACGATGTCTCACGACAAGCATCTCCGCTGCTCGTTTTGCGGTAAATCCAAGGATTCAGTCCGGAAGTTCATCTCTGGGCCGTCGGTCTATATCTGCAATGAGTGCATCGCGCTCTGCAATGAGATTCTCGCGGAGGATGAAGAGCGCGAAGTCGCCGAAGCCATCACGCAGGTCCCCACGCCCGCCGAGATCAAGGACGTGCTGGACCAGTACGTGATCGGGCAGGACCGCGCCAAGAAGACCCTCGCCGTCGCCGTCTACAATCACTACAAGCGGATCAACTCCCACTCGGGCCGCGACAACGAAGTCGAGCTCGACAAGAGCAACATCCTCCTGATCGGCCCGACGGGCGTCGGCAAGACACTGCTGGCGCAGACCTTGGCCCGTATTCTGGACGTCCCATTCACGATTGCCGACGCCACCACGCTGACCGAAGCGGGCTACGTCGGCGAAGATGTCGAGAACATCCTCGTACGCCTGCTGCAAGCCGCCGATTTCAACGTCTCCGAGGCCGAGCGGGGCATCGTCTACATCGACGAGATCGACAAGATCGCGCGCAAGTCAGAAAACCCCAGCATTACGCGCGACGTCTCGGGCGAAGGTGTGCAGCAGGCGTTGCTCAAGATTCTCGAGGGCACGGTGGCGAGCGTACCGCCGCAGGGCGGCCGCAAGCACCCGCAGCAGGAATACATCCAGGTCAACACCAAGGACATTCTCTTCATCTGCGGCGGAGCGTTCGACGGACTCGAAAAGATCATCGAGTCACGCACCGGTCGCCGGCAGATCGGCTTCACGAAAGAAGAAGTCGCCGAGGGTGTGGCCGCGAAGGTGAAGAAGAATCCGTTTGGCGATGTCGAGCCCGACGACTTGCTCCGCTACGGACTGATCCCCGAGCTCGTCGGCCGGTTGCCGGTGACCGTGCCGCTCGACGCGCTCGACGAGGACTCGTTGATCCGGATCCTCACCGAGCCGAAGAACGCGCTCGCCAAGCAATATCAAAAACTGTTCGACCTTGAGGACGTGCGTCTGACGCTGGAGAAGGACGCGCTCAAGGCGATAGCCGCGAAGGCGATGAAGCGCGGCACCGGCGCGCGAGGACTGCGCGCCATCCTCGAAGAGATGATGACCGACATCATGTTCGAGCTGCCGAGCCGCGACGACGTGCGCGAGGTGGCGATCACCGCTGAATGCGTCACGTCCGGCCGGGCTCCCCTGCTCGTGACCGAGCGCCCACGCCAGAAGAAAGAAGCCTGAGCGACCCTCGCTACATCGGCTCGTTTCCACGTGCTGATGTGCTGCTCGATCCACCGCTTCCAGAAGTCGCCTTCGTCGGCCGATCCAACGTCGGCAAATCGTCGCTGCTCAACGCGCTTGTCGGGCGACGGATCGCGAAGATCTCCGGAACGCCCGGGAAGACCCGGGCACTCAACGTCTTCCTCATCGACGAGTCTCACTACTTTATCGACCTACCCGGGTATGGGTATGCGCGCGTGGGCAAAGCCCAGCGCGCCGCGTTCCGGGGGTTGGTGAAGCACGCCTTGCGACGCGAGCGGTTGCGTGGCGTCGTGTGGCTGCTCGACATCCGTCATGCGTTGTCCGTGGACGACCAGGCGATGCAGGATGCTCTTGCGGACGAAGCAAACACGCGGGTGCTCGCGGCGCTGACGAAAGGCGACAAGCTTTCCGCCGGCAAACGCGGTACGAGAGAGCGCGAACTCCGCCAAGAGCTGGGGCTACCGGAGGATCAGGTGATGGTGACGAGCGCGAAGACCGGCGAGGGGATCGTCGACTTGAAGGAAGCGATTGCGGGGCTGGTGAGAGGAACGAAGGAATGATGGAATGTTGGAAGGACGGAATGTTGGACGGTTGCAAAGTTGGAATGATTGTGCTTCTTCTTTCCATCATTCCATCATTCCAACATTCTCTCGCCGCCCAGGACACGATCCCACCCGGTTACGGCACGCTCCGCCGCGACGACGTCGCGGTGCGCCTGGCGACCGGCACGATCGAGGTTCAGGTGCTGCCGCTGGATGAGCAGGTCATTCGGCTGCTGGCGCCGGACACCTATCGCTCCCTCGCCGAGCTCGTGAGGAGTCGAGCCACAGATCTCGCCGATGCCGCCGCCCGCGGATCCGTGCAGAATCCGACGCTCGTCATGGTGACATTTCTCGGCGTGGTCCCGCAGGCGCGATTCAATCCTGAGGAGCTGTACATCACGAGCCGCGGCCGGTTGTTTCGGCCCATCGGGATCGTGCCGTTGTCGCCGACGTGGAGCTCATTCCAGCTCGATGCCCGGCAACAGGCGGCCGCGATCTATCTCTTTGAGCCGGGCATCAGCTTCGCGGAGCAGCTGACCGTCAGCTACCAGGGCCTGTCGAGCGACGCATGGACCCATGCGCTGCGTCTGCTCGATCAGGAACGCGCACGGGTCAAGGCGCGCTCGCCGCTCCGGCCGTCGTAGCCACGCAACAGCCGCTAACGGGGCGCAGTTGGCAGCCCGACCCGGTGTTCGAGGTCCGGCGTCCAGCGCACGCCCGCCGAGTCCGCGCACACCACGCTCACTCCCTCGGTGCCCGCGAGCGCCCGATCGCACCCCAGCGCGAGGAACACTGCTGCCCAGACATTCGCGCTCAGCGCATCCCCCGCGAGCACGGTGACGGAACGTGGACTGCCGCGCGGCGCGTTGCGCTGTGACTGCGTCCGCACCGTCCCGCCTTGCAGCTCGACCGCGGCGATCGTGCGGAGCGTATTGTCGGGATCCGGGATGCCGACCGCGCGGTGTGTGGGACGCGCGGCCGGTCCGATCCAGACGTACTGGGCGCCCAGGTCCAGCAGCGCGCTGTCGACCACACCGGCGAGGGCCAGCGCCGCGCGATCGAGAGCGTAGCCGCGCGCGATGGTGTCGATCGCGATCGCGACGCCGGTGCGCCGGCGAAACTCGCGCCGCACGGAATCGAGTGCCGCGATCGGCACGTGCCGCTGCAGCAGCGAATCGATGTGATCGACGGAATCGTGCGCCGCGTCCAGAGCGCGGGCGACGCGCGTGCTGTCCACGCCCCACGCGGCCACCGACATCATCGTCCCCATCTCGGGCCACACGCGCGACACCGCGGGTCGCGCCTCGGCGCCGCACGCCGCGAGGCTCAGGCACAGCAGAAGATTGATTCTCAAGATGGTAAGTTGAATATAGATGGCCATGGACCAGCTGCGACAACACGCGCTGCAGTTCGCGCTCATTGCGATCGCGGTGATTTTTGTGGGCGCGGGTGTCGTGCTGTGGCGCTTGTGGCGGCGGCTGATGCGATCCGAGCAGGAGCGGCGCCGCGCCGCCGACGAGCTCAATCGCCGGTTGTCCGAGCTTTTTTCTTTGCAGGAGCTGTCGTACGTGCTGTCGGATTCGCTCGAGCTGGACCGTATCGTCGAGCAGGTGGTGCGCTACGCCGTCCGCTTTCTCGACGCCCAGGGCGCCCTGCTGGCGCTGCTGGGGGATGCGCCCAGCGATCCCCTTCAGGTCGCTGCCGCGGAAGGCACGCTGGCGCCGCTGCGCGGGCAGAAAGTTCACGGCGATGACGCCGGCCTGGTGGCGCGCTCGACGGGCCGCGACCACCTCGAGTTGATCCGCAATTCGGGGTCGGAGCCCACAGTGATCGTGAAGGGTTTCACAGCAGCCGCGGCGGCCGCCGTGCCGCTCCGGGCGCACGGAGTCGTCATCGGCACGCTCATCATCACCGATCCCAGGGAAGGCGTCTTTGTCCCGGAAGACATCCGGCTGCTGTCGACCCTGGCGACGCACGCCGCCGTCGTGATCGGGAACGCCCGCTTCTTCGAGATGGTGCGCCGGGCCAAGGAGCAGTGGGAGACGGCGTTCGACGCGTTGAGCGAGGGCATCGCGGTCGTCGACGAGGAGGGACGCGTCCGGCGCTCGAATCGCGCGCTTGCCGATCTGCTCAACATGCCGCTGCAGAACGTCGTCGGCACACCGCTCGGCGAGGCATTGCTCGGCAAGCCGAGCGCGCTGCAGGAGCTGCTCGCGGCGACGCGCCGCGGCGAGCGCCCCGCCCCGCTGGTCGCCCGCTCGGAGCGGCTCCGGCGCGCGGTCCGGGTCAACGCCGCTCGTATTCCCGGCACCGCGACCGAGCAGAGCGTCGTCGTGATGGTCGAAGACGTCACCGAGCAACAAGCGCTCGAAACGCAGCTCGTGCAGAGCGAGAAGCTGGCCGCCGTCGGGCAGCTCGTCTCCGGCGTGGCGCACGAGCTCAACAACCCGCTGACGTCGATCGCGGGACTCTCGGAGTTCCTGCTCGAACAGAAGGAGCTCGGCAAGAAGGACCGCGGGCATCTCCAGGTGATTCAGGAGCAGGCGGAGCGCGCCGGCCGCATCGTGCGCAATCTCCTCACGTTCGCCCGCAAAGGCGCCGCCGAGCGGATTCCGGTCGACTTGAACGACGTCATCCGGCGGACGCTGTCGCTGACGTCGTACGATCTGAAGCTCAAGGACATTCAGGTCGAGCGGGAATTGAGCGGCGCGCTCCCCGATGTGTTCGGCGACCGGCATGGACTCCAGCAGGTCGTGCTCAACCTCGTGACGAACGCGGCCCACGCGGTGGCCGAGAACCCGCGCGACCGTCCCCGCGAAATCACGGTCTCGACGTGGTTCGACGGTCAGGTGCACTTGCGGGTCGCCGACTCGGGTCCCGGCATTTCGGACGAGACCGCCCAGAGCGTGTTCACGCCCTTCTTTACGACCAAAGAGCCGGGCAAGGGCACCGGGCTCGGCCTCTCGATCACGTACTCGATCGTCGAGAGCCACGGTGGGCAGATCACGCTCGAACCGCGCGGCCCGCGCGGCGGCGCGGCATTTCGCGTGGACCTGCCTCCTGCGCCGGCCGACGCCGTACGGCCGGCATTGACGCCCGCGCACGGCACGCCGTCCGTCAATCCCGCCGCCTCGACGGTGAAGCGTACCATTCTGCTCGTCGACGCGGATCCGGCGGTGCAGCGGACGATCAAGGCGCTGTTCGCGCGCGACGGCCACGATGTGGAAGTGGCGGGCGATCCGCAGCACGCGCTCGATCTGGCACAGCGCGGCGGCTTCGACCTCGTGATCACGGATGCGCGCGCAATGGCGCCGGGGAAACGCGGGACGCTGCTGGCGGAAGAGTTGGTGTCGCGGATGCCGGCGCTGCGGGATCGGATCATCGTCGCCACGGGCGACGTGCGTCCGACGACGGAAGAGACGCTGGCGCGTCTCGGCGTGCGTTACGTGCGCAAGCCTTTCAACTTGCGCGATCTGCGCGTCGAGGCCGCGCGCTTGTGGGAGGCGACGGCGCTGTCGTAGGCCTCCGACGGCCAGCCATACGTCCCCAGATTCACTGCTCCCCCCCCACCGGGCGCGAACCGCACGCCTTCACGCAGCAGCAACGCGCGCTGCAGCACCGCGCTGTGATCCTGCCCCGAAAACGAAATACGGCCCGCCGCATTGATGACGCGCCACCAGGGAACATCATTGTCTTCGGGGAGTGCGGAGAGCGCCCATCCGACCGTACGCGCGGCGCCGGGCCGTCCTGCGAGCCGCGCGATGATCCCATACGTCGCCACGCGTCCCTTGGGGATGTGACGGACCACGCGGTAGATCCGATGATAGAATGGATTCACAAGGGAGCCTGAGTACTAGCTTACTCGCAGGACGTCTTCGAGCAAGCCCGCGTCTCCACCCCCCACTATTGACAAAATGTCATCCACCGCTCTCCGCTCTCGCGGCCAGGCAAACCGCTCCGCCGCGTCACGGGCGTTGAGCCACTCGGCATGATCGTGTTCCGCGGAGATCTTTACGACGGCGTCGGGCGCGACGAACGCGGCGAATACCGGAATCATCACGAGCTCGTCGGTCTTGTGCTGATAGAACGCTTCGGTGCGACTGAGATTGTAGAATTTCTGCGGCACGAGGCCGGTTTCTTCGCGCAGCTCGCGCAACGACGCCTGCACCGGTGTCTCGCCCGATTCGATGGTGCCGTGTACCGTCTCCCACGATCCCGGATTGCGGCCGCGCGGCCCGCGCCGCAGCACCAGCACTTGCAGCTGCTCTCCGGCCCCGCGCAGCGCGTACGTATCCACGAAGCGGACGCGGATCTGAGTCAAGAACGGACTAGCGGCGGCGGCCGAGCACTGCTTCGAGACGTGCGGAGAGGGCGCGCGCTCGGAATGGTTTGGTGAGAAAGTCGTCCGCGCCGAGCTCGAAGACGCGCACTTCATTGTCCTCGTCGCCTTTGGCGGTCAGCACGATCACGGGGATGTTTGCGGTCGCGGGGCGCGAGCGCAGGTGCGACAGCACGCCGTAGCCGTCCAGGCCCGGCAGATTCAAGTCGAGCACGATGATATCGGGTCCCACGCGATCGACTTGATCGAGCGCCTGGACGCCGTCGCGCGCTTCGGTCACGACGTAGCCATCGCGCTCGAGCAGATCGCGCATCACCTTGCGCAGGCTGTCTTCATCGTCGACGAGCAGCACCTTCGACGCCGGCTGCCCATGCGCACCGGAGCGACGCGCGGGCGGTGCATGTTCCTCGAGCAGATCGAAGATCGTCGAAACGGAGGTCGCTGAAGCAGCCGGCTCGTGCGGAACGGCGACCTTTGCCGGCGGAAGCAAAACCTCGGCTTCGTCGGGAATATCCACCACCCGGGTGAGCTCTTCGAGCGTGGACTCGCCGCGCGTCACGTGCGCGAGACCGCTGTCCCACAACGTCTTCATGCCCCCACGCCGAGCCGCATCGGCAATCCGGTCGGCGGATTCTCCGGCTGCGATGCGGCGCTCCAGCTCGGGGCTCATCGTCAGGATCTCGAGGATGGAGAATCGGCCCCGGTAGCCGGTCATGGCGCAGTCGGGGCAACCCGCGTGGCGGTAGAGCGGTGTCCCGGACGGAATCCAGCGCCGCAGCCGCTCGGGCGGCGCCTCCATCCAGACTTCCTTACAGGTGGGGCACAATTTGCGCATCAAGCGCTGCGCCACGACGCCGCGCAGCGACGCGGCGATCTTGTACGCTTCCACTCCGATATCCACGAGCCGGGTGACCGCGTTGGCGGCGTCATTGGTGTGCAGCGTGGACAGCACGAGGTGGCCGGTGAGCGACGCCTGGACGGCGATCTGCGCCGTCTCTTTATCGCGGATTTCCCCGATCAGGACGACGTTGGGATCCTGCCGCAGGATCGAGCGCAGCGCCGCGGCGAACGTAAGCCCGGCCTTCTCCTGCACCTGGACCTGGACGATCCCCTGCATCCGGTATTCGACCGGGTCCTCGACCGTGACGATGTTGATGCCCTCGCCCTTGATCTGATTGATCGCGGAATAGAGCGTCGTCGTCTTGCCCGAGCCGGTCGGTCCGGTGACGAGCAGAATGCCTTCGTGGTTTTCGAGCAGCCGCTTGATCGCTTCGGCTTCACCCGGGTTGAGGCCAAGGGTATCGAGCGATTTGACCGTGGCGCGGGAGTCGAGGATGCGGATCACGACTTTTTCGCCGAGCTGCGCCGGCAGCGTGGAGACACGGAGGTCGATGGGCTGGCCGTTGACCGCTACGCGCGCGCGCCCGTCCTGGGGCCGCAGCCGATCGGCGATATCCAGTGACGACATGATCTTGATGCGGGAGATGAGCGGGAGTCCGGCCTGGCGCGGAATCTTCATCACCTGCCGGAGCACCCCGTCGATGCGGTACCGTACCGCAACGCCGCCTTCTTCCGGCTCGACGTGGATATCGCTCGCGCGGGAAAGAATCCCTTCCGAAATGATCATGTCGACGAGGCGAACGACCGGTTTCTGGCTGGCATCCGCTTCGGAGATGTTGAGCTCTTCGGGCGGCGGCGCATTGCTCAGCATCGTAACTTCTTGATCGCCCATCCCCTCGAGCAGCTTGTCGATGGCTTTGTCCGACCGGTACATCTCGTCGAGCTTCTCGCTGATTTTCGACGGCGGGAGCAGGAACAGCCGGATCTCGCGCGCGGTCGCGAACGCCAGCGCCTTTTCGGCGTCGAGATCGAATGGGTTCGCGGTTCCCAGCTCCAGGAAAGAATCGGTCAGGCGAAGCGGCAATACGTGGTAGCGGCGCGCGAGCTGCTCGGGCACGCCGTCCCGTGCCGTGTGGTCGATCTTGGACGGGTCGGCGACCTTCAGGCGGAAGCGGTGCGACAGCTTCTCGATGATCTGGGCGTCCGTCGCGATCTTCGCGGTCACGACGCAATCCCACAGCGTCCGGCTGGAGTCCGCCGTCGCCCGCAGCTCCTGCAGGCGCTCGGGCGTCAGGCCCTCGACAGATTGGGCCAACCACTCGTCTGGGAATTGGGTTACGGGCATGCGGCTGCCTCCAAGCTAGCGGTGGAGGCCGATGAGTCCAGTATCGGAAATCACAGAATGTCCCAAAAATCACGCGTGACGTCGAAGGCGACGTGCAACTGGCGTGTCTGGAGCCCATATCCCGCTTCGAGCCGCAACACCCCGAGCCACTCGGCGCCGATGCCCAAGGTCACGCGGGTTCCGGGTGTCGGGCGCCACGGTGTGAGCCAGATGGGCTCCGCGGTCCAGCCCGCTGCAGCGTAAGGCGCGACCGTGATGGTGCCCGGCGTGCGCGCCGGTCCGGCGCGCAGGCTGATGAACGGCACCGGCGTGCGCCATTCGATATGGAGAAGCGCCGCCCGGCGGCCGCCCCAATCGCGGAAGTCATCGCCCAGCAGCGTCCCGCGGCCACCCAGAACGAACGCGCGATGCAACGGCAGATTCCGGGTCGCGACGCCGAATTGCGTCCGCAGCAGCAACCGGCTCTCGGTCCCGACCGGCATGAGGAGGTGCGCCGCGGCGCTGAGGCGCGTGTACCGCTCGCCGAATTCCAGCGTCGCCTCCCCGGCCACATCGCGGCGCACGGCGAAGCCTTCGCTGCGGCGACGCAGGGTGAGCGCAGCCGTGGAATAGTCGCCGCCGGTGACGAAGGGATTTTGGCGATAGCGGCCCGTGGCCGGCGTCGCGCGTTCGGCGAGTGATGCGACGCGCTCGCGCGCCACCGCGAAACGCCACTCGCCTCTCACCCCGATCGCCACGCGCAAGCCGAATCGCACGCCGGTCGCGCGATAGTAGTCGCCGTAGTCGTCGCCGAATTCCTGCGACGCGATCGAGTTGAGCAATGGGGCGATCACCGGCGCGTCGCCGATATCGCGTACCTGCCGGTACCCGGCAAGCTCGAATCCGTCCGCGGACGTGAGCGCGATGCTGCCTTTCATCGCGCGGTCGGCGAATCCGTAGCTCCCGAGGCCGCGGAGCTCGAAGCCGTCGTCTGGCGTCCGCCAGACGAATCCCGCTCCTACAGCGAGGCCTTCGACGCGATTGACGTGGACCAGCTCGCTGAGAGACCGCGCGCCGAGGCGCTGGCGCTTGAGTCCCGTGAGCGCGCGACGGCCCGCAATGCGGCTGACTTCGGCACGCACATGCTCCAGATCGTTCTCGCGGACGGGCTCGGCGACGCCCTGGATCGCGGCACTCAGGGGACCTGGCCACGGGAACGAATCGCGCTGGGCCTTGGGCAGCGCGGTGATCTCCTCGCCGCGGAAAAAGCTCGTCTCGAGGCCGAGATTGAAGACGTAGCCGTCGATCTCCCAGCGGCCGCGGATGATCCCCCGTGCCGGAATGTCGAGCCATGTAGCGCGGCGACGGATCTCGATCTCCTGCCGATACGGAAGCCAGAATCGCCCTTCCCACAGCGCGTTGTCCAGCACGATGCTGACGTCCTCGAGCTGCGGGTCGAGGTACGCTTTGGGTGTGAAGTTGAACGCCATGCGGACCAGGTCGGCCGATTCGATATCGACGAACAGCGTGCCGACGATGGCAGCGGAGTTGAAGGTCCTGGGCCGCACCCGCAGCGCCACGACCCGCACCGCGCGCTCGGAGAGCTCGATCGCGGTCGTGTCGCCCAGCGCAAAGTCGTACAGGTCGGTGCCGCCCGGCGCGAGCGGATGCGGCACGTCGCGCACCTCATCGCCCTCGCCGAGTCGGATGGCGGCGCCGAAGTTGTTCTGCACGATGCCGAGGTGATCGCGGTGATAGTTGATGTCAGTGGGAAGATCGGCGCGGTCGCGCCAGCCGATGATCCGCTGCTTGCTGAGCTGCGGCGCCTTCCAGTACACTTCCAGCTCCAGCTGATCCGCCTTGACGAGCCGTGGCGGCTCGGTGAGCCCTTCGCCGAACTGCCCCAGGAAGAAGAGAAACCCGTGAGCTTTGGCCCGGTAGTCGCGCAGCACCGTATCGACCGCGGTCTGTGTCCGGCGCTCGATGGCGCGACGCGCCAGCGCCAGGGCGGAATCGCTGTTCCAGCCCTGGGCGGGCGCACGGGTAGCGAGGACAAGCAGCAATGGGGCGGACCAACGCATGGCGGCGAAATTTAGGCCATGGACCCACGCGACGCATTCCTCGAGCGCGCCAAAAACGTCGGCGGGGGTATCGTCCCGGTGATCCGCGAAGTCGTCACCGACGCCGATACGCCCGTGGCCGCCTTCGCGAAGATCGCACGGCCGCCGTTCGCGTTCCTCCTCGAATCGTTGGTCGGCGGCGAGCGCTGGGCCCGGTACACGTTCCTCGGCACAGAGCCCCGCGAGGCGTGGCGCTATCGCGGTCAACAGGTCGACCGCTGGACGCCGGCCTCGGGCTGGGAACAGGCGGGCCAAACAACCGATCCGGTCACCCACCTCGCCGATCGCATGCGCGCGCTGCCGAGCGTCGCGCTCCCCGGGCTGCCGCGCTTCATGGGCGGGGCCGTCGGATATCTGGGCTACGATGTCGTGCGCAGCATCGAGCGCCTCCCGGCAGGCCCCCCCGATACGCTCGGCGTGCCCGATGCCGTCGTGATGATCGCCGACTCGCTCGTCATTCTCGACAACGTCTTCGGACGGGCCATCGTCGTGGCGAACGTCGAGGTGCCGGCAAAATCGTCGGCGGCACAGCGGCTGCGGCTGTACGACGTCGCCCAGGAGCGGCTCGACACTTTGATCGCGCGTCTCGGCGGGACACACCATCTGGCGCCACTCCCTCTGAAAGACGATGGACTCGCGTTGCGCCCGCCGCCGCAGTCCAAATACGAGCGCGCGGCGTTCGAGCGCGATGTCACCAAGATCCGCGAGTACATCGGCGCGGGCGACGTGTTCCAGGCCGTGCTGTCGCGCCGCCAGGTCGTGCCGGGCGCCGTCGATCCGCTCCGGCTGTATCGGTACCTGCGCGCGTTGAACCCCGCCCCGTATCTCTTCTATCTCACGCTCGATGATGTGACCCTCGTGGGAAGCTCTCCCGAGGTGCTGGTCCGGGTCGAGGGCAACGAAGTCACGGTCCGACCGATCGCCGGCACACGCCCGCGTGGCGCGACGCCCGCCGAGGATGAAGCGCTGGCGACGTCGCTGCGCGGCGACGCCAAGGAGCTCGCCGAGCACCGCATGCTCGTCGATCTTGGGCGCAACGACGTCGGGCGAGTGGCGGAGTATGGGACCGTGCGCGTGACGGAGTCGCTGCAGATCGAGCGCTACTCGCACGTGCAACACCTCGTGAGCGAGGTGCGGGGACGGTTGAAGGACGGATACGACGCGCTCGACGTGTTTCGCGCGTGTTTCCCCGCGGGCACGGTCAGTGGCGCACCCAAGGTGCGGGCCATGGAGATCATCGACGAGCTCGAGCCGGAGCGGCGCGGACCGTACGCGGGAGCGGTCGGCTACGTCGGCTGGGGTGCGGCGAGCATGGATACGGCGATCACCATTCGATCGGCGCTCGTGCTCAAAGACCAGGTCGTCGTGCAAGCGGGCGCCGGCATCGTCGCGGACTCGGACCCCGCACGCGAATTCGCGGAAACCGAGGCGAAGGCGCAGGCGGTGCTACGAGCGCTCGCGTTGGCCAAAGCGGGCGATTAGTTTCGGGCCTGTGTTCAAGCTGCTGAGCACATCCGGGGAACAATCGATCGACCTCCAGCTCGGGCGCAAACTCGTGGTGGGGCGCGCGGTCACGAGCGACGTGCCGATCTACGACCCCACGATCTCCCGCCGTCATGCCGAAATCGTCCTCACCGACAGCGGCGTCCGCGTCACCGACCTCGGCTCCTCCAACGGCACCTTCCTGAACGGCGCTAAGATCACCGAGGCGGAGGCGGGCGCCAACGACGTCGTCACCTTTGGAAAGGTGGCGTTCCGGGTCAAAGAGGTGACGGTGCCGGTGGCGCGGCCGCAGGTCGTGCCGGCGCCGGCCGACTTCAGATCCCCTGCCAAGGGCGGCGGCGGCGTGGTGGGCGGAACCATCGTGCGGCAGCTGCCCGTCAGCGCATCGGGCGGCGTCCCGGCGATCGTGATGGACGAGCCGCAGGGCTCCTCGCATCTCAAGGTCCGCGCGCAAAGTCTGGAGGAGCGGCGCGAGAAGAAGCTGTCGCTGCTGCTCGAGGTGTCGAAGGAGTTGTCGAAGCAGCAGGAGCTCGACCGCCTGCTCGACAAGGTCGTCGACTTCACGTTCCAGATCATGAACGTGGACCGCGTGTCGATTCTGCTGCTGGACGGCAAGTCGGACGAGCTGATCCCGCGCATTTCCAAGAGTCGCACTGGCGACGCCAGCGCCGCCAAGCACGTGCCGCAGTCGATCGCCCGGAAGGCGGTCGAGGAGCGCGTCGCGATTTTGTCGGACAACGCGGCTGCCGACGAGCGGTTCAAGGGAAAATCGATTCTCATCCAGAGCGTGCGCAGCGCGATGTGCACGCCGCTCATGGGCTCGGACCAGAAAGTGCTGGGCATCCTCTACGTCGACAACCTCACGGCGACGCATTCCTTCGCCGATGAGGATCTCGAGTTTCTGATCGCGTTCGGCGGTCTCACGGCGATCGCTATCGAGAACTCGCAGCTCTCCGAACGGATCCGCCGCGAGGCGCTGGTGCGCTCGAACTTCGAGCGCTACTTCTCGCCCAACATCGCGCAGGTGATCTCGCAACAGCAGGATGCGGGACGGTTGCCCAGCGAAAAGCGCCCCGTCGTCGTGTTCTTCTCCGATATTCGCGGCTTCACGCCGATGTCGGAGACGATGAGCCCGGACGAGATCGCCAAGCTCCTCACCGAGTACTTCACGGAGATGGTGGACAAGGTCTTCGAGCACGGGGGCACGCTCGACAAGTTCATGGGCGACGCGATCATGGCGCTGTGGGGCGCCCCTATCGCCCACGCCGATGATGCCGACCGCGCCGTGCAATGTGCCCTCGACCAGCTGACCGAGCTCGAGAAGCTGAACGCCAAGTGGAAGCAGGAAGGGCGCACGGAAGTACAGATTGGAATCGCCATCAACTTCGGTGAGGTGTTCGCCGGGAATATCGGGTCCGACCGTCGCTTGGAGTACACCGTCATCGGTGACGCGGTGAATACCGCGTACCGGCTGTGCGGGAAGGCCGGCCCCAACGAGATCCTGATCTCGGAGCCGTTCTACCAGCAGCTGAAAAAGAAGCCACCCGTCGAGGCGCTCGAGCCCATTCAGGTCAAGGGCAAGACGAAGAAGATCCCCGTCTATCGCGTAAAGCGGTAAGGTCTTCCGAACTTCGCCAGCAGGTCCAACGCCAGCCGCAGCGGCAGCCCCATCACGCCAAAGAAGTCGCCTTCCACGCGCTCGATCAGCGGGGCGCCGAGCCCCTGAATGGCGTAGGCGCCGGCCTTGTCGAGCGGCTCTCCCGTTGCAACGTACTCCTCGAGCGTCGCGTGATCGGCGCGGCGGAAGGTGACGCGCGTGACGTCCAGTGCCTGCTCGAGCCGATCGTTCTCGGCGACGGTGACCGCCGTCAGCACTTTGTGGGTCTGGCCCTGAAGCTGTTCGAGCATCTCCACGGCGTTCTGGGGCGACGTCGGCTTCTCGAAGATCTTTCCCCGTAACGCAACCGTCGTGTCCGCGGCCAGAATCACCTCACCTGGAGCGCGCGCGACGACCGCCTGGGCTTTGGCGCGGGCCAGGCGCGTGACGTAGGCGTCGGCCTGCTCGCCGGGCAGCACGTGCTCGTCGACGTCCGGGGCGATCACCCGGAACGGGATCTGCAGCATTTCGAGAAGCTGTTTGCGGCGAGGAGAGCCGGACGCCAGGACGATGGGGTTCACGCGCAAAAAGATAGCGCAGGGTAAGTTTGAGCGTGCTCTGGATCGCGCTGCTCACGCTACAGGCCAACGCGCCGCCCGCGACGGACATCTACCTCGCGGACCTGCGCCTGGCAGATCGTAAAGTCACGGTGGGCACACCGGTCAACGTGACGGAGAGGCTGGGCTATGATAATCAGCCCCTCTTTCTTCCGGGCGGCCGCGCGTTCCTCTATACGTCGATTCGCGCGGACAGTCAGGCGGATATCTACCGTTACGACATCGATGCGAAGACGAGCGTCCGGCTCACGACGACGCGTGAGAGCGAGTATTCTCCGACGCCGCTGCCCAAGAGCGCTGGGTTTTCAGTCGTCCGTGTCGAAGCGGACTCGACTCAGCGCCTCTGGGAATTCGATGCCGACGGTACTCACCCCCGTCTCGTACTCGACTCGATCAAACCTGTCGGATACCACGCCTGGGCCGATGACCACACGCTCGTACTCTTCGTCCTCGGCACGCCATCGAGCCTGCAGATCGCCGATGCGAAGGCGCCCGCCAAGCCGGGCGAGGTCATCGCTCGCGACATCGGCCGCTCATTGCAGCGTATCCCGGGACGCGTGGCAGTGAGCTTTGTCCAGCGCGACTCGGTCGTTGGACCGTGGCTCGAAGAGCTGGACATCCGAACCCGCCGAGTGACGAAGCTCGTGAAAGCGCCCGCAGGTGCTGACTTCTTTGTCTGGACTCCGAGCGGGATCGTGCTGACCGCCAGCGGGACTGCGTTGTATCAGTGGAATCCGCAACGGGGGGGAACGTGGGAACCGGTGGCGGACTTCGCGCCGGCAGGCCTGACCAACGTGACGCGGTTGGCCGTTAGCCCCAAGGGCGATCGCCTCGCGATTGTGGCGGTGCCGAAGCCCTAGCGTTCGAGCAGCAGCGTCACGGGCCCATCGTTGACCAGTTCGACGTCCATCATCGCACCGAACTCACCGGTCTCGACCGGGATCTTGCCGGCGGATTTCTCCTTGAGCAGCGCAACGAATTTCTCATAGAGGGGGATGGCGAGATTCGGCGGTGCGGCGTCGATGAAGCTCGGCCTTCGTCCCTTGCTGGCATCGCCGTAGAGCGTGAATTGCGACACGACCAACACGGAGCCGCTCACGTCGGCGAGATCACGGTTCATCTTACCTTCGGCGTCACCGAAGATTCGCAGGCCGAGGATCTTCTCGGCCATCCACGCGAGTGACGCGTCGGTGTCGGTGGGCGAGAAACCGGCGAGCACGAGAAAGCCGGGCCCGATCTTTCCGGTAACCCGGCCTTCCACCCGAACCTCCGCGCGCTGCACCCGCTGAAGCACGACTCTCACTCGACGGTCACGCTCTTTGCGAGATTGCGCGGCTGATCGACGTTGCAGCCGCGACGGACCGCGATGTAGTACGCGAGCAGCTGCAGGGGAACCACACTCAATACCGGCGTCAGCAGATCGAGCGTCTCGGGGATCTCGATTCGGTGGTCGGCGAGCTTATTGAGCGCGGTGTCGCCTTCGGTAACGATCGCGATCACGCGGCCGCCGCGCGCCTTCACTTCCTCGATGTTGCTGACGACCTTCTGATACACCGCGTCTTTCGGCGCGATGAAGACGACCGGCATCAGATCGTCGATCAAGGCAATCGGCCCGTGCTTCATCTCCGCCGCCGGATACCCCTCGGCGTGGATGTAGGAGATTTCCTTGAGTTTCAGGGCGCCCTCGAGTGCGACCGGGAAATTGTAGCCGCGGCCCAGGTACAGCACGTTCTGGGCGCGGACCAGACGATCGGCGAGCTGTTCGATCTCCGGGGCCTTGGCGAGCACGCGGCTCACCAGCTCCGGCAGCTTCGCCAGCGCCCGCACCACTTCCCGTCCCTGGAGGATCGAGAGGGCGCGCAGCCGGCCCATTTTCAGCGTCAGCAGCGCCAACGCCACGATCTGGCTCGTGAACGCCTTGGTGCTCGCCACACCGATCTCCGGACCCGCGTGCAGGTAGATGCCCCCGTCCACCTCGCGGGCGATGGAACTACCCACGACGTTGATCAGACCCAGCGTTCTGGCACCGCGCCGCTTGGCCTCGCGCAAGGCGGCCAGGGTGTCGGCCGTCTCGCCAGACTGGGAAATGCCGATCACGAGGGTACGGTCGTCGACGATCGGGTTCCGGTAGCGAAACTCTGATGCGTACTCGACTTCCGTCGGGATGCGCGCCAGCTCTTCCATCATGTATTCGCCGATCAGCGCCGAATGCCATGACGTGCCGCAGGCCGTGATGACGATGCGCTGCACCTTCAGCAGCTCGTCGTCGCTGATGTTCAGACCGCCGAACCGGACCGTGCCTTCCTCTTCGAGGAGCCGCCCGCGCAACGTATTCCGCACGCTCTCGGGCTGTTCCATGATCTCTTTGAGCATGAAGTGCGCGTAGCCGCCGCGCTCGATCGTCGCGAGATCCCACTCCACCTGGATGATCGCCTTTTCCTTCTCCACGGAGCCGAGGTCCATGATGCGATAATCGGTAGGCTTCACTTCGGCAATCTCGCCGTCGTCCAGATAGACGACGGACCGCGTGTGCGCGAGCACCGCCGATGCATCCGAGGCGACGAAGTTCTCACCGTTTCCGATGGCGACGAGCAGCGGCGATCCGCGGCGCGCCGCGACGATTGTGTCCGGCTCGCGGCTCGAGATCACGGCGATGCCGTACGCGCCCTCGACCTGCCGCAGCGCCGCCGCCGTGGCGTCGACGAGCGGCGTTCCCTTGGTGTGCGTCTCTTCAATGAGATGCGACAACACCTCGGTATCGGTCTGCGAACGGAACACATGCCCGCGCTTGGTCAGCGCCTGGCGCAGCGCGCCGGCGTTTTCAATGATGCCGTTGTGCACCAGCGCGAGGGTGCCGCCGCAGTCGGCGTGGGGATGGGCGTTGGCGGTGGTAGGTGCGCCATGCGTGGCCCAGCGCGTGTGGGCAATGGCGGTCGTGCCTACGGGCAGCTGGCTGCCGAGCTCGCGCTCGAGGACGGCGATTTTGCCGGGCGCGCGAAAGATCTCGAGCCCGCCGTTCACGACGGCCAAACCGGCGGAGTCATAGCCGCGATACTCGAGACGCTTCAATCCCTCGAGCACCACCGGCGCCGCCGTCCGCTTCCCAGTGTACCCTACGATGCCGCACATAACCGCCGCCCTTCCTCTATCAGCTGTTCCGCATCCGCGCCTGACGGCGCTTCCGCGATAAGTCGAATGATCGGCTCGGTGCCAGAAGGCCGCACGTGCAGCCAGCGATCCGTCCAGGCGAGCCGTAGTCCGTCCTGGGTATCGACCCCTGCGTCCGGGAAACGCTTGCGCAGCGCCGCATAGACCTCCGGCAGCTGTTCCGCGTTTCGCGTTCCGCGTTTCACCTTGGCCTTCAGGATCGTGTAACGCGGCGCGCGCGCAACGAGTTCGCTGACCGTCACGCGCTCGCGCGCGAGCAACGACAGCACCAACGCGAGAGCCACCGGCGCATCACGACCGACATGCAACGCCGGATACATCACGCCACCATTTCCCTCTCCGCCGATCATCGCGTTCAGCTCGATGATCTTGCGCGCCACGTGAGCTTCACCGACTGGTGCGCGAACGACGCGTGCGCCGTACTCTCGGGCGGCATCCTCCACGACGAGCGATGTGGAGAGATTGCACACGACAGGCCGTCTGGCCGTCCGACGGTCCGACCGTCCCAGGACGGCCCGAATCGCAAACGCGAGCGTGTAGTCCTCTCCAATCGCCCGCCCCTTCTCGTCGACAACCGCCAACCGGTCCACATCAGGATCGACCGCGATGCCGATGTCGGCCTTCTTTCGTCGCACCAGCGCGCCGAGGGCTTTCAAATTCTCCGGCACCGGCTCGGGCGGCCGGGGAAACAGTCCGTCTGTCTCGAGATTGATTGCCGTGACGCGACAGCCCAATCGCTCGAGCAGCTCCGGCATCACCGCGCCACCCGCACCGCGCACCGTGTCGAGCGCGACGCGGAAGCGACGCCGCCGGATCGCTCGAACATCGACTCCCCGAAGCGCGAGCACGGCGGCGAGATGGCGGGAAATCGCGTCCGAATCCGCCTCCACACCGCCGATCGCATTGTAGTTGGCTCGTGGCAGGGACTCCCCCGCCGCCAATTCGCGGACCCGCGTGCCTGCT
>Ga0209488_10001440_pt1 | contig 20357 bp, 14 predicted proteins | sample Rivendell_Oct201_8_FD_188349 | JGI IMG/M metagenome (GOLD analysis project Ga0209488, IMG submission 188349) | Vadose zone soil microbial communities from the Eel River Critical Zone Observatory, Northern California, USA -... | ecosystem: Environmental > Terrestrial > Soil > Vadose zone >...
GGATCGAGCGGGGCAACAGCTTGCCGGGGACGCGACGGTGAGCCTGAGTGCCGAGCAACTCCGCGCGCTGCAGCTGCTCGCCAGCAGCCGGCCGCCGCTTGCTGGCCGGGCTCGGCCGCTGCGGGCTGGCCTAGCGGGCGCGCAAACGGCGGGCGCTGTTGTCGGAGCTGTGAGGTGGCAGGTTAGGTCGCCAGTTGCTTTCGCCTGTCGGTTGCGAAATGATGTCGAAAATACAGTGCCGGGAGGGGCGGTTTTGAAACGTCCTAAGCGCCGCGATGGCGTTCGTTATCCCAACAAGCCGAAGTATTTAGACAAGGCGCAGGACCCGATCCGCCTTGAGAACGCTGCCGTCAACGCCAAGTATGAGCCGAGTCAATACCATTGTCCGCTACCAGATGGACGCCCACCTCTAGGTAGAGCTAAACCAGCGTCTCACTGTCCTGATGGCTGGACTTCCGAGCGAGCGCTTGTCTGCATAAGACAAGCAATTCGGGCTGGTCGGGTCAGCAGGCAATGGGTGGGCGACTTTCCTCGCCATGTTTGGCACTCAGAAGCACGTGTATGGTATGAGGCATGTACGACTAACGGAACCCCTGGCGTGTATCATGCGTATCAGATTGAGATTGTTGGCGTTCCTCCTGGATTGACACCATGACTGACTTTCAAATAGCCAATAGCTGGATGCGAAAGAAGGGCGCAATCCCGTACGCGTACACGGCAAACCTCGGCCAGCCGGACGAAACCGATTACGACGAAATTCCCCGCAAAGCCCTCGAGTACGGAGCCGAAAAAGCCCGCCTGATCGATTGCCGCGCACAGCTCGTGCGCGAAGGGCTTGCCGCGCTGCAGTGCGGCGCGTTTCACATCACCACGGCGGGAGTCGCGTACTTCAACACCACTCCCATCGGGCGTGCCGTCACCGGAACCATGCTGGTCGGCGCGATGAAAGAAGACGGCGTCGAGATCTGGGGGGATGGCAGCACGTACAAGGGGAACGACATCGAACGGTTCTATCGCTACGGTTTGATGGTCAATCCTCATCTTCGCATCTACAAACCCTGGCTCGACCAGCAGTTCATTCATGAACTCGGCGGCCGCAAGGAAATGTCGGAGCTGCTCGAGAAGGCCGGACTCGGCTACAAGATGAGCAAGGAGAAAGCCTACTCCACCGACTCCAACATCTGGGGCGCCACTCACGAAGCCAAGGATCTCGAGTTTCTCAACAACGGAATCAAGATCGTCGAGCCCATCATGGGCGTCGCATCATGGCGCGATAACGTTGTCGTGAAGGCCGAAGAAGTCCGCGTTAGATTCGAAGACGGGCTTCCTGTGGCTCTCAACGGAAAGACGTATGCAAACTCTGTCGATATGGTCCTGGAAGCCAACGCCATTGGCGGCCGGCACGGACTCGGCATGTCGGACCAGATCGAGAACCGCATCATTGAAGCCAAGAGCCGCGGCATTTATGAGGGGCCCGCGATGGCGCTGTTCTACATCGCCTACGAACGCCTGGTCACCGGCATTCACAATGAAGGAACCATCGAACAGTATCGGGATATGGGGCGGCAGCTGGGCCGGTTGCTGTATGAAGGCCGCTGGTTTGATCCGCAGGCTGTGATGCTTCGGGAGACACTGCAGCGCTGGGTCGCCAAGGCCGTCACTGGCGAGGTCACGCTCGAACTGCGCCGTGGAAACGATTACTCGATTCTAAATACGGAAAGCCCGAACCTGACGTACTCGCCCGAACGTCTGACGATGGAAAAGGGAGAAGGCGCGTTCACGCCGCAGGATCGCATCGGTCAGCTCACCATGCGCAACCTCGACATCTCCGACAGCCGCGCCAAACTGTTCATCTACTCGAAGGCCGGGCTGCTCGGCCCCAAGGCATTTGACGGATTGCGCCTGCTCGAAGATCCGGACAATACCGATTCAACTCGAACCGTGAAGCCGGATTCCAACAAAGACCGCAAGAAGTGACAGCGTGTTGTTCATGCCGATATTCAGCGCAGCCATGACCATCCGTCCACTGTGCACATAGGCCATCGTCTCGTAGCCAAACGTTGAAAACGTCGTGAACCCGCCGCAGAATCCCGTCGCGGCAAGAAGCCGCCAGGTGTCATGGCTGTGATCCGACGACCATGTGAGAATGTATCCCACCGCCAGCGATCCGATCGCATTCACCGCCAGCGTGCCAAATGGAAATCCGTGGTGATCGGATAAGTCCGACAAAAAATGAGTGACGAGAAATCGGCAGGCAGCGCCGACTGCGCCACCCAGCATCACGAGAAAGATTGGTCGCATCATGGTCGAGAGGCTGAACCAGATCCGCCAAACGTGTCAAGGAAATCGCCGAAATTCGCGATACGACGCTGATATACTCCGCCCGAAAATGCAAAGCCCGATGGAGGATTCACAATGCGCAAGAGCATGCTTTGGATATTGATTGTTTCTACGGTCGCCTTCGCTGCCGATAAGCGAAACTTCGATACCTGGACCGGCTATGGCGGCGGTCAGGATTCCTCGCAGTATTCGTCACTGAAGCAGATCAACAAATCCAATGTGAACCAGCTGGCGGTGGCCTGGACCTATGACATCGGCGGTGGGAATTTGACGTTCGGTCCCATCATCGTCGACCGGACGATGTACGTCTCGAAATCCGGTTCAATCGTTGCGCTCGACGCCACAACCGGCAAGGAACTCTGGACTCACATGGGTGGGCCCGGAGCTCGCGGAATGAACTATTGGGAGAACAAGGATCGCTCGGACCGCCGCATTGTTTTTATCAGCGGCGGATACATCACCGAGATCAATGCGATGACCGGCGCTGCCATTCCATCTTTCGGCGACAACGGGCGCGTGGATCCCAGCGCCGATTCCGACCGCCGAGTCGGACGTCCCGGAGGCAATCCCGGACGCATTTATCAGAACACCATCATTGTTTCCTTGCCCGCATCGGGAGCCCAATACGATTCGACGCCCGGAGACGTGCGCGCCTACGATGTGTTGACCGGCAAGCTGCAGTGGACTTTTCACAGCATTCCCCGGCCCGGCGAAGAGAATGCCGATACGTGGCCGAAGGAAATGCTGCCCACCGCCGGCGGCGTGCACAACTGGAATGAGCTCACGGTCGACGAGGCGAACGGCATTGTCTTCGTTCCATTCGGCACCGCTCGATACGATTTTTACGGCGGCAATCGTCACGGCAGGAATCTTTATGCCAACAGCCTGGTGGCGCTGGATGCGAAAACCGGCAAACGCATCTGGCATTTCCAGATGGTTCATCACGACCTGTGGGATTACGATTTGCCGGCCGCTCCAAAGCTTCTGACTGTTCGCAACAACGGCCGCAATGTCGACGTGGTCGCGCAGCCGACAAAGTTCGGATTCCTCTACGTGTTCAATCGCAAAACCGGTGTGCCGTTGTGGCCCATTGAAGAACGGCCCGTGCCGAAGTCGGATGTGCCTGGAGAGGAATCCTGGCCGACGCAACCCTTCCCGACAAAACCACCGGCATTCTCGCGACAATCCTTCACGGAAAAAGATATCAATCCGTATCTGCCGGAGGCCGAGCGCGCTTCGGTGCTCGCCGCGTTCAAGAATTATCGCAACGAAGGATTGTTCACTCCGCCCAGCATTCGCGGCACGATTGAGATGCCCGGCCATAACGGCGGTTCGAACTGGGGACGTTCGGCCGTGGATCCGGCACGAGGATTCATGTACGTCGTCTCGAACGATCAGCCGACGCTGATGGCTCTGGTCGAACCTGGAGCTCCGCGAGGCGGCGGTGGTGCGACGCGTCCGGATTGCGGAACCGGCCCATATGCCGGCGCGCCGCGCGGCGCTGGAGGCGGACGTGGTGGCGGCGGCGCGGCGCCAGCCGCGAGAGGAGCCGGTGGCGCTGCTGCTCCTCCATTGCCGCCGGCGGCTGGAGTCGCTGCAGCAGGACGTGGCGGTGCGGGAGGCGGTCGCGGTGTCGCAGCAGCAGCGCCCGCAGCGGCAGCGAATAATCCGGCGATTCCGGATTTCATTCACTACAACTCACCGATCTCGTTCATGACTTCACAATGCAACGGCCTGCAACTGATCGGTCCTCCGTGGTCGCAACTGACGGCTTACGATTTGAATACAGGAACCATCAAGTGGCAGGTACCCGATGGCGAGATCCCAGCGCTCGAGCGTCAGGGCAAGACCGGACTTGGAAGCGAGTCCGCGCGAGGCGGAGTTGTGGTGACTGCCGGCGGACTGGTTCTTACCGGCACGACTTCGGATCGAAAATTCCGCGCGTACGATCAGGACACGGGCAAGGTCTTGTGGGCCGTGGATCTTCCCGCAGCAAGCGAAGGAATTCCAGCGGTATATCAAGTAGACGGGCGTGAGTACATTGCGGTCCCCGTTGGCGGCAATGGATATCTCTCACAGCCGAATCTCGTGACGGATCCACCGATACCGGCGCCTGCGCCTTCTCGGTACATGGTTTTTGCGCTGCCGAAGAAGTAGCTACGGGAATTACCCCACCGCAAGTTGCGTAAAACCTTTTTGCGCGCAGCGCATCCGAATAGCTGGAGGCGCGGTCGATGAGCGGAGCGAATGCAAGCCCGACAGGGCGCAGCCATCAAGTAATAACCGCGCACGCTCCTGATTCAGCAGTAATGCTCAAATTATGGATATCGCGCGGTCATAGACCGCGCCTACAGTTATTCGGATGCGCTGCGCGCGACAAGAATAGTTCTTCTTGATTCACCATTCATGCCCATTTGGTAGGATGTGTAACGAGGAGAAAGAAGATGCGTTCGATTCGATCGGTACGATGGGTTTTCTGTTTTGCGGTTGCGGCTCTGATGTTCCAGGTTGTTAATTCCGGACTGAAGTCTGCTTCGATGCAGAGCATCCCCCCGGTTGTCGATCCACATAACCTCTACAGTGAAACCGCCGCAGGCAAGATGTCCGCCGCGATCGCAGGAGCGCTGCCGCGCGTCTACGTGCCGCATGTGAAATCCGGCGACGTTTACGTTATCGATCCCGCAACGTATCAGGTCGTGGATAAATTCACCATCGGGGGAAATCCGCAGCACATCATTCCCTCGTGGGACATGAAAACGCTCTGGGTCGCGGGAAGTTCCGAACGGAATCTCTCCGGATTCGTGATACCCATCGATCCCAAAACCGGCAAGCCAGGCACAGCGATCAAGGTTCAGGATGCCTACAACATGTATTTCACGCCGGACGGAGCCTCCGCGATCGTGGTGGCCGAAGCGCTGAAGCGTCTGGAATTCCGCGATCCGCATACGATGACACTCCAGTACAACATCCAGACTCCCGACTGCTCCGGCGTGAATCATGCGGATTTTTCCATCGATGGCAAATTTGCGATCTTCACCTGCGAGTTCTCCGGTGGTGGACTCTCAAAGGTCGATCTGGTGAATCACAAGGTAATCGGCACTCTCAAACTGACGCAGCCTGCCGGATCGACTCTGCATAGCATGCCCCAGGACATTCGCAGTTCACCGGACGGCACGGTGTTCTTTGTCGCGGATATGAATTCCGACGGCGTGTACCTCATCGACACAGCCTCGTTCAAACAGATCGGTTTCATTCCCACCGGGCGCGGGTCGCACGGACTGTATCCCAGCCGCGATGGGAAGAAACTTTACGTGACCAATCGCGGCACGCATATGGGCGACACGAAAGCTCATGGAATGGGCAGCATCTCGGTGATCGATTTCGCGACACGTAAGGTGGAAACCACCTGGACGATTCCCGGTGGAGGCAGTCCCGACATGGGCAACGTCAGCGCGGATGGGAAAACGCTGTGGGTTTCCGGTCGTTTTGACAAAGAGGTGTATGCCATCGACACGACCACCGGGTCGGTGAAAAAGATTCCCGTGGGAACCGAACCGCACGGGCTCACGGTTTGGCCGCAGCCTGGCCGCTACTCACTGGGTCACACCGGCGTGTTCCGATAGACTTCGGCGGTCGTTCAACGCTCCACCCGCCAATCTTGAGCTATACCCAATTTTGACAGAGCAATGTCAATCCGGCGAAGGCAGAGGTATTCAAATGTTCAGGTGGGCAATGTTTTTGATTTTCTTGCTGCTGGTTTCTTCAAGCTGTACGGTAAAGAGCGAATCGCTTGTGGGAACATGGGTAATATCTGCGGAATCGCGCCAGAAATTACCAGAAATGCAGAGTGTTGCTGGAGAGCTGACGTTAAATCAGGGCGGGAGTTTTAACGTTTCAGCGATGCCGTTAGTTCTCTTTTCCGAAAGTCCCGAGCCCACCACTGGGAGCGGCGCCTGGAAACTCGAGAGTCGGAACGGTGAGCAGGAAGTTCAATTGAACCTTAGCATTATCAACGGGCGCCAACTGGGCTTCGGCACTCCTCTCAAAATTGGTGGTATGAGAAGTTTCACCCTTTATTACTACGTCGGAGATCCGGATTTAGAAAATCGGATCTACTTTGAGAAGAAGAAATGATCGCAACCCGTTCCTCAAGCGTTCGCTGCATTCTCAATCCGCGGTAAGCTGCAAGAGTCCCCTGCGTGCCAAGATAGCCAAGGCTCAGGCTCGGGAAGTGCGCTGAGCTAAAGCTGAAATTCCACCGTCCGAACAACATCCAAACTCTATGGATTTTCAACGCCGTGTAGTTCCAGTTCCAATCAGGTTCGAATCAGCGCACGATCATCGCGTGTCGACCCCAAAGATTAACTAAATCCTAACGGCTTACTTATGACTTCCTTATGCCTGAACTCCTACGCTGGGTGCGGGTTCGTTCATGCAGAAGACGCAGTCCAGTACGACAGTCCCATTCCAGGTTGTTGCCGAAGGACCGCATTCCTGTCGAATTCAGCTGTTCAACCCGGATAAGGAAGAAACCCCTGGCCGTCTGCGCATTCACGTTCTCTACACAAATCCAGGCGACACTCGCGCGGCGCTGAACACCGCCGTCGAAATGGCGGACGATCTGCAAACCGAGATCGCCCTCATCGTCTCGCAGATCGTTCCGTTCCAGCTTCCCATCGACAGTCCGCCGGTACCGCTGGAGTTTGCCAGTGAACAGATCCGCCGGCTGGCGGAGTCCGCCCACACGGAACTCAAGGGCTACATTTTTCTCTGCCGCAATCCCATCGAAACGCTTTTGAAGGAACTACCGCCACACGCTCTAGTTGTCATCGGAGTGCGGGCGCGCTGGCCCTTCGGTAAATCAAAACGGCTGGCCAAGGCACTTCGGCGCAACGGGCACGAAGTGATTCTGGCCAGCCATGGATAAGGAGAATTCATTGTCGACCCAAAATCGGATCGCTGGAACCAAGGTCGTTGTGGCCAGCACCGTCATGCTTTCGTTTATTTCGTTCTGGCACGCGGCGTCGATCGTGTTGAACGATCTCGGATCGTCGGTTTACTACGCAGGAGGCATCGCCGAACAGGCAATCGGCAAAAGCGCTCCGTGGTTCATCCTCGGTGTCATGTTGTTCAGCTTTGCGGTTCGATCCGTGTACATGGAAAGCAGCAGCATGTTCGTGCGCGGCGGCGTCTACGTTGTCGTCCGCGACGCCATGGGCCCATTCGTCGCCCGGCTTTCGGTTTCCGCACTGTTGTTTGATTACATGCTGACCGGTCCCATCAGCGGCGTGAGCGCCGGGCAGTACCTGGGAAGACTGCTGAATGATGCCGCCAGCCACTTTGTCGGATCGACCTTCATGGTTCCTCCAAATCTGTTCGCGGTCGTATTCGCGGTAATGGTGACCGTGTATTTCTGGCGGGCCAACATCAAAGGACTGCCGGAGTCCAGCCACAAGGCACTGCGCATTATGCAGATCACCACGTTTATGGTGGTCACGTTCCTGGTCTGGAGCATATTGACGCTGATTGTGCGCGGGCCCGCTCAGATTCCTCCGGCGCCGATTCCGTCGAACCTGCACTTCAGCGAGGAAGGCCTCGGATGGTTTGCCACCGTCTCGTGGCTGAAGCATCTTCCCGATATCGCATCCATCGCGATGATGATCGCGGTCGGCCACTCGCTGCTTTCAATGAGCGGATTTGAAACCCTCGCGCAGGTGTATCGCGAGATCGCGGCCCCGAAACTGAAGAATCTCAAGATTACCGGCAACATCGTGTGCACGTATGCGCTGGTCTGCACCGGCGGCATCACGCTTCTGGCCGCGATGATTATTCCGGATTCCGTCCGGTTGAATTACGTGGAGAACCTGCTTGGCGGACTGGCCGAGAATCTGGCAGGGCCGCTCCTGCTGCGGTTGGTGTTTCACACGTTCGTCGTGGTTGTGGGTGTGATGATCCTGTCGGGCGCCGTGAATACTTCCATTATCGGCGCCAACGGCGTGATGAACCGTGTGGCGGAAGACGGCGTTCTGCATCCCAGTTTTCAGAAGCCGCACCGACGATTCGGCACCACGTACCGCATCATTACACTTATCGCCGCGCTGCAGCTGATTACCATCGTTCTCAGCCGGGGCCAGACCTATCTCCTCGGTGAAGCGTACGCCTTCGGTATTGTCTGGAGCTTCTTCCTGAAAGCCACCAGCGTCCTGGTGCTGCGCTTCCAGCGTCATGATCAGGAATACAAAACTCCGCTGAACTTCACCATCGCCGGACGGGAGATTCCGTTGGGACTGATTGGAATCACGATGACGCTTTTCTTCGTGGCCATGGCAAATCTTTTCTCGAAGCGGATTGCGACGATCTCCGGAGTTTCGTTCATGCTCGTTCTGTTCGTGATCTTCACCGTGTCGGAACGCATGGGACGAAAGGAAAGGCACAGCGGGCTGGAGCAGTTCAATCTCGACCTGCGGCCGGATATTTCCAACGCATCGACTGGCGCTCGGACGGGGTGCGTACTGGTGGCCGTACGCGACTATCAACGCATGGTACATCTTCAGACCGTATTGCAAAAAACCAATACGCGCAAACTCGACATTGTGGTCATGACGACTCGAAGCCTGTCTTCAAGAACGGGAGAGACCGATCTGAGCCAGGACCAACTCTTCACCACGTATGAACAGGAACTCTTCTCGCGAGTGGTTTCCATGGCGGAGAAGGAAGGCAAACCGGTGGAGCTGCTGGTGGTCCCGAGCATCAATCCGTTTGATGCGCTGGTGCAGACTGCGGCCAGGCTCGAAGCGTCTCGGCTGGTGACCGGCGTCTCGGCGAAGATGGATTCCCAGGAACTGGCGCGCCAGATTGGGCAGTCGTGGGAAAGGCTGCCGGAGCCGCGTCATCCGTTCTCGCTGGAAATCATTTCGCCCGGCAGGCCGTCGGTCTTCGTCAACCTTGGACCTCATCAGCCGCGCCTCTGGCCGGAAGATATCGAAGTGGTGCACAACCTCTGGCTGGAACTGACCGATGAGTTTGGAGCGAGAATCCACCATCGCGATGTGGTGGGAGTAGCGCTGCGGCGTATGGTTCGCGAGATTGGTGAAGGCAAGCGCGCCGGCGTCATCGCCGATGTTGCGGAAGAACTTCAGCATCATCATGACGAGGAGCCGGCGGTGAAAAGCTGAAGGAATGCCGAGCACAGCGCAACCAAACAGCTGTAGGCGCGGTCGATGAGCGGAGCGAATGCAAGCCCGCGCGAAGCGTGAGCGCGACAGCGCGAAACCTTAAGACATTTCGCGCAGCCATCAAGAAATGACCGCGCAATACCCATCAATCAAAAATTACAGCCGAATCAGGATCGTGCGCGGTCATAGACCGCGCCTACAGCTATTTGGTTGCGCTGCGCGCGATATCTTCACGTCTCCGCGGGCTCGATTGCGTCGGGCTTCACATCCTTGTGATGACTCAACTCCTCGAGAATATCGCGCACCACTTCCTCACGCTGAGAATCATTCAACTGGTGAGACATGCGACGCAGCGCGACGCCCACGATATCCCGATGATGCAGTTTGGAACCTGCACTCTTCTCGCTGAGATCGAGCCACATCTCGTGAACGAGATCGACGTCTTCCGGCCACAGCCTCGGTGGGTGCGGCCCAAGATTCACAAAAGTGGACGGACGTCCGGGCGAGGTAATCTCCAGAGCAAACGCGTGTCGGGGATCGGGCAAGCGCTCCCAGGCCCGGCCAATCTGACTCGCCAGCTCTGCCGAATCCATCTTTGCCGATACGCCCGTCACCAGGCGTGATGCCTGAAGCTTCGCGGCCGTCTGCACCATCGCGTCGAACGGATTCAAGCCGGGCACCACCAGAAGGTCCACCGTCTTCCCTTCTCTTTCCGCCATTGCCACAACGCGCGTGAACAGTTCCTTTTCGTAATCCGTAAACAGCTGGTTTTCACCAAGGTCGTATTCCGCGGCGCCGGTCGATACGCCACGAACCGTCACCACCACGATGTCGTGACGGCGAAGGTTCGTTTTCTGCAACGTGCTGTGCAGATGCTCCATCTTCGTATAGTCGCGAACCGACACCAGGATGCATGCCGGGCGCGCATGCACCGTGCTCGGCGCGATCTCCGGCTGGATCTCCAGATTGAACTGCTCCATACCCTTCTTTTCGGCATGCTGCCGCTTCGCATTCAATCGTGCGGAGATGGTGAAGATGATGAACATCGTCAGCGTGAATCCCACGCCCGAGATCGTTGCAATCTGTTTGGTGAACAGGTTCGCCAGAGCCACGAAAAGAAGCGTCAATGTCGTAATGGCCAGACCAATCGGATACTCGCGGTCTCCAACCTTGATGTTCCAAGGCGTCTTGTACTCCTGATCGTGCCGCTTGAAGCGAAGCACCAGAACACCCAGAGCCTTAAGGAAGAAACTCCATACGACTCCGAACGCATAGGCTTCGCCGAGCAGAATCACGTTACCGCGGCTTACGAAGACTGTAGCAAGCTGAAGAATCGTAATCAGATTGATCAGCCGATAGGTTGTCCCGAACTTCTTGTGAGGTTTCTTGAACCATGGCGTCAGAACGTGGTCTTCCGCGACGCGGTTCAACACGCCGTTGGCGCCGATCATCGACGTGTTGACCGCACCGGATAAGATCAGGACTCCCACGACGACGACAAAGATATGAAACGCAATTCGCAACAACAAAGGCCCGGTCAGCGCCATGGCCAGTTCGCCGAGAAGATTGTCGGCATTCTGCATCCGCTGGGCATCCGGAATGATCATGGCCGCGAGGAGCGTGAGCACACCCGTTGAAATCACTGCGAACACGCAAACAATGTTTCCCGTGATCTTCAGGTTCTTGAGTTTCGGAGTTTCGATTTCCCGGTACACTTGCGCCAGCGTTTCAAAGCCGCTCATCGCGAGAAATGAATGCCCAAACGCAATGACAATGGCAAATACCGAAATCTGCAGGAATGCGGTTCCCTGGAGCCAGCCGGAGCTTTCGGGAGTGAAAACAAGATGTGAAGGAATCGGCGATGGCGGCATCTGTACAGGGCCACTCGATACCAGCGTGACGGTACACCACACGAGAAACATCACGACCATCACTGTCATGATCTGCATGATCCGCAGCGCCTTTCCGCTCGATTCATGCATTCCCTTGATGTTGTTCCACCAGAAATAAACCGTAACCGCGAGGCCAAAAAACATCGCGAATTCCGCAGGGTCCATGGGATTTCGAATCCCTGCATACCCCCCGAGTTGGGTCAGGAGATGTCCGAGATACAAACCCGCGCTGACTGCAGAGATCGGGCCAGTGAGGATGTAATCAAAGATCAGCGCGGATACGGAGAGCCTCGCCATGAATGGGCCCATCGCGTCGCGGACAACGACATAGACACCGCCGCGAACGTACATGCTGCAGCTTTCCATGTAGACCGATCGAACCGCGAAGCTGAACAGCATGACACCGAGAATGTACCAGGGAGCGCTTTTGCCGATCGCCTGTTCGGCGATGCCGCCAACGTAGAATGCGGACGAGGCCAGGTCGCTGAGGACAATTGCCGCTCCTCTCCAGAAGGAAATGAACGACAGCATGACGGTGCTGGCAATCACGACCTTCGTTGCCGTTGACCGTTCGGACTTGGACAATGGACAGTCTCCTTCTCGCGCGGCCTTTCCGCACGCTTTCGTTTGAGCCTACGGGGTTAGCTGTCGGGCTAGGGTTCGAAAGTACCCTGTGAAAGTTTCCTCTCACGACGCCCCAGGACCTGGGTCCCCCGCCTCTGCCGAGTTAGGCATAAGGAAATAATAAAGATGTTATTCGACACCCATCGACTCCACCTGTCAAGACCGCAGTCGCATTCGCGGAATGAATCCGCCGCTTTTTTTTGACGCCAGGACTCGATACCGGACTAAATTATCTGGATGATGAAGAGGGTACTGCGGGTTCTCGCCGGACTTCTCTTCATCGCCGCGATTACCTTCATCCTCGAAAAAATTCCCGTCAATCCGACAACCGCCGGTTTCGCTTATCTGGTCTCGATCCTCCTTGTGGCCGCTCGCTGGGGCCTAATCGAATCCGTTACGGCGTCAACCGCCGCTGCATTCTGCCTGAACTATTTTTTCCTTCCGCCGGTGCGGACTCTGAATATTGCAGACACCCACAACTGGGTGGCCTTGACCGCATTTCTTGTGACGTCGCTCGTTGCGAGCCAGCAGTCGGAGCTTGCACGCAGGCGCAACGCACAACTGCATCAGCGCCAGACAGAAATGGAACGGCTCTATGCGTTGAGCCGCGGCATCATGTTGATCGACAGCGAGAAGCCCGCGGGCGTTCAGATCGCAACCGAGATTGTGCGCATCTACGACGTCACTTCTGTGGCGATCTACGATCAGACCGACGACCAGATGTACTCCGCCGGCATTGCTCACACCAATGCGACTGTGGATGCTATGCGTGAACTGGCCATTCGCGGCGGCGACGTGCAGGATGCCGCAGCCAAAACCTGCATGGCTCCGATTACCCTGGCCGGCCGATCGATTGGCGCTGTTGCGATTGAAGGCGCCTTGATTTCGGATTCGGCATTGCACGCAATCACCAACCTGGTTGCCGTCGGCATGGAGAAGGCGCGCACGCAGGAACTCGCCAGCCGCGCCGAAGCCGCACGGCAGAGCGAACAGTTCAAGTCGACGCTGCTGGATGCGGTAGCGCATGAGTTCAAGACGCCGCTTACGTCGATCAAGGCCGCAACGTCGACGATCCTGACATCGAAACTGCTGACCGCGGACCAGCAGCATGAATTGCTGACGATCGTTGACCAGGAAAGCGAACGGCTGTCGGGACTGGTAACCGAAGCCATCCATCTGGCCCGTGTGGAGTCTGGAAGACTCCATCTTTCGCGTACGCTGCACGATGTCGCCGAACTGGTGCAGGAAGCTTTGAAGCAATCGTCCGCCATTGTGAGCGGGCGTCCGATTCAATCGAATTATGCTTCCTCGATTCCAAAAGTGAATGTCGACGCCGAGCTGTTTGTGGTGATGGTCAAGCAGCTGCTGGACAACGCCACAAAATATTCGCCGCCGGGAACGCCGATCCGGATCACGGCGGAGTCTTCAGCCGATTCCGTGCATATCCGCATTCACAATCAGGGACTGGGACTGACGGAGGGCGAACGAACCATGGTCTTCGAACGCTTCTACCGGACGCCTGGAGCGCGGCAGAATGCACCGGGCACCGGAATGGGCCTGGCGATCGTTCAGGACATCGTGCGGGCGCATGGCGGATACATCGATGTGGAAAGCGAACCGGGAGTGGGAACGGAATTCTCGATCCGCCTGCCTCTCGCCAAAGGAGAACGAAATTGAACAACGCTCGAATTCTGATCGTCGACGACGATCCGCAGATCCGGAGAGTGATGCGCACCACGCTGATCGCCCAGGGCTACGAAGCCGCCGATGCAAAATCCGGTGAAGAAGCCATCGACAAGTTCCGCGACGGCAAGTACGACCTCGTTCTCCTCGACATGAATATGGGCGGCATGGACGGTATCCAGACCTGCCGGGAAATCCGTGCCGGATCCGATGTCGCCATCGTGATGCTGACGGTCCGTGAGGCGGAAAAGGACAAGATTGCGGCACTGGATGCCGGCGCGGACGACTACGTGACGAAGCCGTTCTCCGCACCGGAACTGATGGCGCGCGTCCGGGCCGCACTGCGCCGATTGCCCAACAGTCCGGAGAGCGGCCCACAGGTGATCAAAGCCGGCGATTTTGAAATCGATCTGCAGACACGGCGAGTCAATGCCTACGGTAAGGAAATCCGTTTGACGCCCAAGGAATTCGAGCTGCTGCGATATCTGGTGTCGCATCCCAACGTTCCAGTACCGCATATGAAACTGTTGCAGGCGGTGTGGGGACCGGATTACGGCGAAGAAGTGGAGTACCTCCGCGTCTTCATCAACCAACTTCGGAAGAAGATCGAAAGGGATCCTTCGAATCCGGAGTTTCTGCTGACCGAGCCCTGGATCGGCTACCGCTTCAAGCTGTAACAAATTTTGCGAATCCTTCTCCCTCAGGGAGAAGGTGCCGCGAAGCGGCGGATGAGGGAATCCGGATTTGAGCCATATTGATTCCCTCACCCGGCCTTCGGCCACCCTCTCCCTGTGGGAGAGGGATTCGCTTACTTTTTGTTTCCCCGGAAGTCTACGCTGTGAAATTTCACTTCAGAAGGGGGACAACAACGATGAAAGTAAAAGCTCTGATGGCCGTCGCCGCTCTGGTGCCGGGAATGCTTCTGATGCAGGCCAATGGCGGCACCGCGGTTGCCGTCGTCAATTTCCAGAGGGCGGTGGAAGAAACGCCGGATGGGAAATCGGCAATCTCAAAATTAACGACGTTCACCACCGAACAACAAACGGCAATCAGTCTCAAGCTCAAGGAAGCCCAGGACCTCGAAAACCGGATCCGCACGCAGGATAGCGTCCGCTCCGATGCCGCGCGGGCGCAGATGACTCGCGATCTGGACGCCGCTAAGACCAATATCGAAACGATGCAGCAGGATGCGCAGAACAAATTCGATCAAATGCAGGAACAGCTTCTGCGACCCGTGCAGCTGAGAACAAACGCCGCAATTCGCAGTTACGCCATGGAACACGGATTCAAGATTGTTCTGGATGCCTCGGTTCTTCAGGACGGACTTTTCTACGTGCATGACACCGCCGACATCACAAGCGAGATCATCCGGCGCATCGCGACGGACCTGAACAACCCGGGCGAGAAAAGCGCTTCGCTGGCGGAAACGCCGCAGGAGCAGATCATTCACAGAACCTGGAGCGGGGCGAATTTTCTACAGCAGGCGCCTGTTTCCGTTCCCGTGTTTCCAATCCTGTCTCCTGTAAAACTCACAAGAAATGTAAACTGACGTTCGGAGGAACGTACTTGGCCGAACACCCCGAGCGAATCGTCTGCCTGACGGAAGAAACCACCGAAACGTTGTACCTGCTGGGTGAGCAGGACCGCATCGTTGGCATCTCCGGATATACCGTGCGGCCACCCGAGGCTCGGCAGAAGCCTCGGGTCTCCGCATTCATCCATGCGAAATTCGACAAGATCCTCGCGTTAAAACCGGACCTGGTTCTGGCCTTTTCGGACCTGCAGGCCGATATTGTTGCGGAACTGATGCGGCGCGGCGTCACCGTGCTGGCGTTCAATCAGCGAAGCGTCGACGAAATCCTCGGCATGATACGAATGCTGGCCAATGTTGTGGGCGTGCCCGAAAAGGGCCGGCGTCTGGTGGCGGAGATGGAGTCCGGACTGGAGGCGATCCGCGTATCTGCCGCACGATTCAAGACTCGGCCTCGGGTGTTGTTTGAAGAATGGAACGACCCGCTGATCAGCGGAATCCGTTGGGTGGAGGAACTCATCGAAATTGCCGGCGGCGATCCGATTTTTCCGGAGCTGCGATTTGGGAAGAACGGGACGGACCGGATTGTCGATCCAGCAGCGGTGATACCGAAGGATCCCGAGGTGATCATCGCGTCGTGGTGCGGCGTCAAGGTGAACAAGAGCAAGATCCGATCACGCAACGGCTGGGACGGCATCACGGCAGTGAAGAGCGATCACATCTATGAGGTCAAATCTACTTATATACTTCAGCCAGGTCCTGCGGCGCTGACGGAAGGTGTGCGGCAGATTCACGACATCATCGCGGGGGTGTGCGGAGTCGACGGGAAGTAAATTCCCGTCCTAAGTCGTGAGCGGCTGCGAACGCAAGCCCGCGCGAAGCGTGAGCGCGACAGCGCGAAACCTCAGGGAATTTCGCGCAGCCATCAAGAGATTTCGGGTAGCGCGAACCGCCGGGGTGGTTCCAGAGCGCTAACCTTCAAGTTGGTCCCATTAGGAACCACCCCTCGCGGGATCGCTTCGCGATCCCGCTGCCCTCCTAACTTAGGAGGGCAATGCGCTCACTTCCATTTCATTCAAAACTTTCAGGGCACACGCGCGGGAATAACGTTGAGCTCGACGGTTTTCGTTTCTCCATCCTTGATCTCCAGGCGGGTTCCACGTTCTTCATAACCGCGCACGAAATCCAGATCCATGATCGCGTCTTTATCCGCTTCCTCCCACGCGAAGATCTTGTAGTCGCCTGGAGGAAGTCCGCGAATCTGGAACTTGCCCGAAGCGTCGGTGAGCGCGGTCCGATGCATATCGGTGCGGAAACCTCTGGCATTCGCTGCATTCGGAAGCATGCCAACGGTGATATCCGACGCCGGCTCCGTTCCGCGCATCACGCGCCCTTCGAGCACGGAGGCGTTTGTGCCGAGCACGATCTCCATCGTGAGACCTTCGGTCGGCGTCAGGTGGATGCCGCCGTCGAGCACATCGTTTCCACCAACACGAACGGCTTTCACATAAGAGTTCTGCAGCGCCGGAGGAATGGGCGGCAGCCCGCTCAGCAATTGAGGATTATTCGGACTGAGCAATGGCGGCGCATAGATTCGGTAATTGCCGGCAATGACGCCGGGCAGAACAAACGTCCCATCATTGGAAACCCGGGTGGACGGCGATGGCGCCTGCTGGGTCACCAAAGGATCCGGACGCATTCCGAGAAACAGTCCCCCGGCCGGCGATGCTCCCGCAGATTCGGTCTGGCCATCCACGATGACCTTTCCCGGCAGGCTGATGCCGGCCCTCGTTACAATGGAGAGATTTTCAATATCCTGCTCGCGCACTTCCAGCGGCATGCTGGCCCACATCGCATCCGCAGGAACCGACTGAGACGTCGGTCGCATCTGAAAGTAGAGAATGTAGGAGCCGGGGACAACGCGCTCGGCATCGAATTTTCCCGTGACGGGTTCGACCTGAATATTTATTCCGGGCCATGCGGGGTCGAGCGGGATGAGCCGTCCCTGCGCCGCGGCAAAGCTTCCCGTTCCGCTGGTGACGACGCCCTTCACATGGAAGGTTCGTACCACTCCGGCTGTGAGCGTGATCCCGCGGATGTCCTCGCCCGGACGGACTTCTATGGCGCGCGCCTGCTGGGGATTCGAGGTCGAAGGGTAGTAGATCGGAACATGCGCCTCATTGTCGGCGGCTCCCGTACCGATCGGCCGGCTGAGCACATCGCGAAGGATGGTTCGAACTCCCATGATTTGAGCTCCATTGTCAAAGCCCTCGGAATTCATGATCAGGATGGCCTGATTGGTTCCGTCCGGCACAACGACATTCACGAAGTAGGTTCCCGGAATCAGCCAGAACATCCGGAACTCGCCTCGCTCGTCGGTTTTGGCGGAGAGAACCTGCGTGAGAATGCGCTGGCCTTCCTGATATGAAGACTTCAGTGCAAAAACATCGGCAATGGCGATTGGCTGGCCGACAGCGTCGGTGACTCGCCCGGAGATTGCACCCGTGGGCACCATGTCAAGACGGACATTCAACATCGGTTGTTCGTCGACGACAATCAACGGAAGCCCGGCGCCTTTCATCCGCTTCTGGCCGTACTCGGCTGGAACAAATCCGGGACTGGTGGAAACCAATCGATATCGACCCGGGGGGACCGAAGGAAATGCAAACTTTCCATCCTCTCGCGTGAGTGCCCCAAACAACGCGGTATCGCCGCCGTCCTTGCGCAGCTCGACAGTGGCTCCCCACACCACGTTATCGCTTCCACGTTGCATCACGACACCCTGAACGGAGATGCCGGGAGCCTGCTGCGCGGCAACGGACTGAACGAATAGAGCAAGCAAGACGAGGAGCAGTAATTTTTTCATGAATCTTCCGTTACCTTCTTCTGGAGGGAATCACGGTGAATTCCACCTTCTCATTTGCCGAGGGTCCAATGTGGATCGACTTGCCGCGCCCTTCGTCGGCATTCAGGAATTCGGGCACCGTCCAGATATTGTCGTCGGCTTGTTCCCACGCGAAGACCTTGTAGTCACCTGGCGGAACCGTCCTCAATGTGAAATTACCCGCTGTATCTGTGGCAGTAACTTTGTACAGATCCCATCGTCGGCGGAGCGGTGCGTCGGGAATCAGGGCGACCTTCACGTTCACGGATGGTTCCTGACGTTCATCAAGCACACGGCCCGTGAGTGTGGATGCATCGATTCCAATGATGACTTCCATCTTACCGTCGATCTGGCCGTCGACATGAAGCGGGGTCAACAGAAGATCCTTTCCCGCCATTCGCACCGATTTCACATAGCCATTCGCTGGCAGCCCCGTGGTGATCGCTGGGTAGAAATCCCATTGCGGTAGCGCACGAACCGTAAATTCGCCTGTGGCGGTAAACGTGGCGTTTGGATTGACTGGAGGTGAACCCTGAATATACGGTTCCGGCGTGAAATCCACACGGATCGCTGCGAGAGCCGGATCGTTATCCGAACGGCCCTCGATGGAGATTTTTCCGGAAAAGCCAACAGGCGGAGTGGCCGTCACTGATAGCCCTTCCAGATCCTTTTCGCCCACTTCGATCAATGTGTAGCCGAACTGGGGAGGAGGCTGCGGGTTAGTTCTGATATTGGGATCGGGAGGAATGGTGACTGTCAGATAGTATTTACCGGGGAAGGCGCCGGCGAGATCAAAGGCGCCGTTGGAATCTGCGCCACTGGTGGGGAAAATCATATCCGCGGAATATCGATACGGCACCGCAACGACACGCGCGCCGGTCGGTAATGCCAAGCCCGCACTGGCCGTGATTTTCCCTCGAATGTGCAGCGACGGAACTTTGCTTTGTGCAATGGGAATATCCACACCGGCGACATTTGCCCCCGGGCCAATGTCGATGGGCGAGGCAAGATCTCCATTCAAGCCGCCGCCATAATAGAGAACGCGATACGTCTCTTCGACGACATCACCCGTGGGAAGAGTGCGTCTTGTAACGACTGGGGACTCGACGCGATCCATCGCCAGCATACGTCCGGGGGGATAGTAGCCGAGCGGTACGGTGCGCCGCGTCAAGTCCTCCAGCCGAGCCGCAACGAAATACCGGCCAGGCGTGAGTGAGAAAAGCCGGTAGTCGCCATGATCGTCGGAATGAACCAGTTGCAACATTGTAACAATTCGCTCCCCGTTTCTGTAGATCGGGGAGAACGCCATGACGGCAACGTGGCCAACAGGCCTGTTATCGCCGTCGAGGATGCGTCCGGAGATCGAGCCCACCAACGCCATCTCCATCCGGACGTCTTTCTTCTGCTCGCCGTCCGCTACGGAAAAGGAAACTCCGCGGCCGATCGGACCGCGCTGGCCATATTCGAAAGGCGTGTAGCTTCCGCCAATGCGCGCGGCGACCAACTTGTAGGTGCCCGCGCGGACACTGCGAAATGCAAACTTACCGTCAGCGCCGGACGTGACGGCCCGAATCGGACCGGACGTTCCAGCCGGATTCGGATTCGCTCCCGGTGCTATCTGACCGGTGAGTTCCAAGTCGGCCCCGGCGATGGGTTCGTTGGTGCCTAGCTTCACCACAACACCTTCGATCGAGGCCGTTCCCGGAGGCAGGGGCGGCGTCTGAGGAGCTGCACCCTGAAGCAGCACGGCAAACATGGCCAATCGCAACACATTCATCGCGAGAACTCCGATCATGAATTCCAATACGGAAGACCCGGCAATCTGGTTCCATCTCTTTTCCGGCGCCCGATCGCGGATTCGAGATTCTATGCCTTCTTCCGCTATACCGATTCCCGATATAGTGATGTCGGATTGCAGTCCTTGTCAAATCGTTTGTAGGCATGACGCAGACTTTCAAACGTAATACGCCCGGCAGGGAGATTGGTTAACAGGTGTGTCGCGCAAAGCCCCTGGACAGGAGGGGTGGCTGCGCGATCAGGTAGTGTCTCAATTTGACATTCAGGCTCCCCCCTGGGACGCGAGCGGCTGCGAGCGCGAGCCCGATAGGGCGAAGCAATCAAGAGATTTCGGGTGGCGCGAAGCGCCGGGGTGGTAGCCAAATCGAAAAGTTTCCCTTGGCTATAGCTACCACCCCTCGCGGGATCCGCTTCGCGATCCCGCTGCCCTC
>Ga0209488_10001441_pt1 | contig 20348 bp, 13 predicted proteins | sample Rivendell_Oct201_8_FD_188349 | JGI IMG/M metagenome (GOLD analysis project Ga0209488, IMG submission 188349) | Vadose zone soil microbial communities from the Eel River Critical Zone Observatory, Northern California, USA -... | ecosystem: Environmental > Terrestrial > Soil > Vadose zone >...
CGACGATGCCGAACAGTTCGCGGTCGCCAGTGACCTTGCGGCCGAACTCGGTCACCTCGCCGGTGATCACGACCTCGGCGCCGGTCAGCTTCTGGTTGGTGCCGGCGATCTGCGCCTCCTTGGCGATCTCGTCCATGTTGTCGCGGTCGACGAGCGTGAACCGCCCGGACTGCGACAGGTGGGTCTTGAGGATCGTCTTGGCCTGGTTGCCGAGTTGGTCGCCGCCCTCGGCGAAGATGCCGTGCATGTACGGCGACGCATTGTTGAACTTGCCGATCACCAGCGAGTACTTCGGGCCGGAGTACGGCGTGTCGTGGCTGCGGACGCTGGCCGTCGGCACGGTCTGATGGCTCTCGCTGGCGCAGCTCTGCAGCGCGGTAGCGAGGCCGCCGAGGAACGCGAACGTGAGCAGGGGCAGTTTGCGGATCATGAACTCTCTCCTTGGGTCAGCACGCCGGCGGGTCCGCTCGACGCGCGCGCATGCTACTCCCCGGGTCAGCCGCGTTCGAGCCGACGACGCGTGAACTTGCCGCAGCTGTTCGGCTGCTCCCGTTGCAACTCAGGCCCGAGACGAGCACGGCGTGCAGCAGCGCTGCGCCGTTGGCGACTCTCGCGACCAGGCCATCGATTGGTATTCTGCCGCGGTCCGACCAGGTACAAGGACTCGCGCATGCAGACGTTCACGACGCGTCGCGTTCTTCTCGCTGTGCTTGCCGCAGCCGGGTTCAGCCTCGCCGCTTGTCAAAACGACAAGCACACCATGGTTGAACCAAGGCCGGGGACGACGGTCATGTGCAGGGAGTGCTACGACGAAGTCACGACCGTGCGTCGCAACTACCCCGCGACCCATGGGAACGAGACCCGTACGGAGACGATCCGCACGCACCACTGTCCCGCGTGCAAGACCGACGTGTCGATCTACGTCGAGAACGGCGTGCTGATGGTCAAGTGCGTTGGTTGCGCACCGGACGGTGTCGCCTGCGACAAGTGCCTGCCTCCCGATGGCGCGAAGAGATGATCTGGCGCTCGTCGCGCGCGGATGCCAGGGGTCCGGCGATCCTGCCGGCTGCGGAGCCGAGTCGTCGGTGCATCGTCCGATCCGGGCGCGTCGACGTGGCGGCAGCCAGGGAACGCCAGCTGTCGCGAAGTCTTGCCACGGTGCGCTGCACGCTCGACAAGCACAGCAGTGCCTTGCTCATGTGCCGACTGCTGCCACGCCGAACCAGTCAGGCGACAGGCGATCGGGGGGGGTCGGGCCCTCGCGTCGTGAAATAGTCCGGCTAACCTGATACCGGCCGGTGCAGCGGGGCTTTGCCCGTGGCCTTTCTCCAGGTTCCGTTCTGCTTCGAGGATGCCCATGAACTGCAGTCGCTGGTTGCTGCTCTGCTTGCTGTCGTCGTTGTCCGCCACGGCCTCGGCCCAGACCGTTCTGGTGGTCGACGGGCTGAACCGTCCCGGCACGAACTTCACCGATCTGCCACTCGCCGAGGCCGCGGCGCGCGACGGGGATGTGATCTCGATCCGCAGTGATGGCGGCAACTACACCGCGATCCAGACGCAGAAGGCCCTGACGATCGTCGCCGACATCGGCCAGGCGATCATCTCCGCCGGCCAGACGTTCTCGGTGTCGGGCATCCCGGCCGGCAAGCAGTTCACCATGCGCGGCTGCCTGATCGGCCCGCGCAACACCACCGGGCCAGTCCTGCAGATCGCCAACTGCGCGGGCCGCGTCGTGCTGACCCAGATCGAAGTGGTGCTCGGCGTCCCCAGTCTCGAGGCCACCGCGTGTGCCGGCATCCTGCTGCAGGAGAGCAGGATCCTCGGCGGCTTCCCGAGCGTGTCGGCGCGCAGCTGCGTGCTGGAGTTCGAACAGGACCAGGTTGCGGGTGGGGCCGCGGACAGCCGGTTCCAGTTCCTGAGCGCCCCGGCGGTCGATCTGCAGCAGTGCGCGGCCACGTTCGCCATGTGCCAGCTCACCGGCGGGCTCGGGGATCCGACCTTGCCGCCGGCGCCGGCGATGACGCTCGCCAACAGCACGGCTGAGGTGGGGGCCGCCGGCGCGTTCGGCAGCCTGCGCGCCGGTGCGCCGGGTCGCGGTACCGGCATTGCCCCGGCGGTGGCCGGCGCCAGCAGTACGCTGCGCATCGATCCGTTGGTGCTCCTCGTGCCGACCGGCAGCGCGCCACCGACGCAGGGGATCACCGTCGTGGTCGACCGGTTCCCGTCGCTCGGCGCATCGATGTTCGCGAGCCACACGCTGCAGCTGAACTTCGGCGGCAGTCCTGCGGCAACGAACATCCTGCTCGTCGGACTGCCGGCCGGTCCGCGGTCCGTTCCAGGCGTGGCCGGCGATCTGTGGATCGATCCGAATGCCTTTGCTGCGCAGCTCGGCGTGCCGCCAACCGTCACCGTACTCGGTCTGCCGCACGGTTTCACCATCGTCGCCCAGGTGGCCGGCATCGCCACGACCGGTGCGGTGAGTCTCTCCAATCCCGCGGTGCTGGTGGCCCGCTGAACCGATGGTGGCGGCGCTCGCCCGAGGCGGCAACGCTACTCCGCCCGCACGATCGCGCGGCGACCGAGGTCGCTGCGCTGCAGCAGCGGCCGCAGCACCGCGGCCAGGCGGTCGACATCCGCGCCGGAGAAGAACAGCGTGCACTGGCCACCGCCGATCTCGTCGCCGTCGTACTCCCCGGCAGCAGCCGCCTGCACCGTCACCTCGAGCTGATCGGCCAGCCGTTCGATGGCCGACCGTTCGTCGGCCGTGCCCATGCTGTGGTTCGACAGCGGGAACACGACCAACAGGTCCCGATCTGCCGGTGTCGCGGCCCGCTGCGGCTGGTCCATTGCTGCAGAACCTAGCATCCGCGTGCCGCTGCGAACCAGCCTCTGGCACCCGGACCCGCACTCGCTAGACTCGATGGGTTTTCGCGCGTGGCAACCAACTCCAAGGAGGCGCAGGGCGGGGCCCGAGCAGCCACATTCGTGGTGGTCAAGGGTGCACGGGAACACAACCTGAAGGGCGTCGACTTGGCGTTTCCGCGGGACTCCCTTACCACGTTCACCGGCGTGTCCGGGTCGGGCAAGTCGAGTCTCGCCTACCACACGATCTACCAGGAGGGCCAGCGCCGCTTCCTCGAGAGCCTGAGTTCGTACGCGCGGCAGTTCCTCGGCCGCATGGAGAAGCCGAAGGTCGATCTGGTCGAGGGGTTGTCGCCGACGGTGTCGATCGACCAGCGGTCGACCAGCCATTCGGCGCGGTCGACGGTCGGCACGCTGACCGAGGTGCTCGATTTCCTGCGGCTGTTGTGGTCACGGCTCGGCGAACCGAGCTGCCCGGAGTGCGGCGCCAGGATCGAGGCCTGGTCGACCGACAAGATCGTCGACGCGATCCTGCAGGGCCAGGCCGGCCAGGCCGTGCTGGTGCTGGCGCCGGTGGTGCGCGAGCGCAAGGGCGAGTACCGCAAGGAACTCGCCGAGTGGCGGCAGAAGGGCCACGTACGCGCCCGCATCGACGGCGTCGTGCGCCGCCTCGACGAGGACATCCAGCTCGAACGCTACGTCTACCACAGCATCGAACTGGTGATGGACCGGCTGACCGTCGCCGCGGACAGCCGCTCGCGCCTGGCCGAAGCCGTCGAGCAGGCGCTGGCACAGGGCGAGGGCCAGTGCGCGATCGCCTTCGGCACCGACGGGTTGCGCACGTTCTCCGCCCGCCGAAACTGCCCCAACGGCCACGCCGCCCTGCCGGAGATGGAGCCGCGGCTGTTCTCGTTCAACAGTCCGCTCGGCGCCTGCCCGCGCTGCGATGGCCTCGGCGAGACTGCCGGTTTCGCCGCCGAACTGCTGCTACAGGACGCCAGCAAGTCGCTGCGCGACGGTGCGCTGCACGCCTTCAACGACGACGGCAAGCTGCTGTACGGCAGTCTCACGCTCGACCACCTCGCCGAGGTCGGCAAGAAGTTCGGCTTCGACCTCGACACGCCGTGGCAGAAACTGCCGGCCAAGGCCAGGAAAGTCGTGCTGCTCGGCAGCGGCGACGTGACGTTCGATTTCCGCTGGCGGCGGCAGAGCACGATGTTCACCACCACCGGCCGCGACCGCATGCCGTGGCCGGGCGTGCTGCGGCACTTCGAGCACAGCTACCGGCCGTCGCGCGCGCGCCACCTCGACCGCTTCCGCGCCGCGCAGCCGTGTCCGGACTGCGGCGGCGCGCGCCTGCTGCCGGCGGCGCGGGCGGTGACGTTCGCCGGCCAGTCGCTGCCGGCGGTGCTGGCGCTGACGATCGACGCCGCCCTGGCCTGGGTGCGCGGCCTGGAGTTGACCGGCAATGCCGCGCTGATCGGCCGCGAGATCGTGCGCGAGGTCGAACGCCGGCTGCTGTTCCTCAGCGAGGTCGGCCTCGGCTACCTGACGCTCGAGCGGCGGGCCTCGACCTTGTCCGGCGGCGAGTCGCAGCGCATCCGGCTGGCGGCGCAGGTCGGCGCCGGGCTGCGCGGCATCCTGTACGTGCTCGACGAACCGAGCATCGGCCTGCATGCGCGCGACCAGCAGCGCCTGCTGCACACGCTGCAGGCGCTGCGCGACCGCGGCAACACCGTGGTGGTGGTCGAGCACGACCAGGACACGATGCTGGCCAGCGATTTCCTGGTCGATGTCGGCCCCGGTGCCGGCCAGAGCGGCGGCGAGATCGTCGTCGCCGGCACGCCGGAGCAGGTGCGCGACTGCGAACGATCGTTGACCGGTCGCTACCTGCGCGGCGACCTGGCCGTGCCGGTGCCGGCACAGCGCCGGCCGGCGAGCCACGGCGTGCTGCGCATCCGCGGCGCGCGGCATCACAACCTGCAGGACATCGATGTCGAGCTGCCGCTCGGCTGCCTGATCGCCATCACCGGCGTGTCCGGCTCCGGCAAGTCGACGCTGGTGCACCACGTGCTGAAGCCGGCCCTGTTGCGCGAACTGCAGGACGCCTTGGCGGTGCCGGGCCGTTGCCGCGGCATCGACGGCATCCAGCAACTCGACAAGGTGATCGAGATCGACCAGGCGCCGATCGGCCGCACCCCGCGCAGCAATCCGGCGACCTACACCGACGTGTGGACCTTGATCCGCGACCTCTATGCGCTGCTGCCGGAAGCGCGGCTGCGCCAGTACGAGAAGGGCCGGTTCTCGTTCAACGTCGCCGGCGGGCGCTGCGAAGCGTGCGAGGGTGCGGGCATCCAGACGCTGGCGATGAACTTCCTGGCGCCGGTCGAAGTGGTGTGCGAGGAATGCGGCGGTTCGCGCTTCAAGCCGGAGACGCTGGAGATCAAGTGGCAGGGCCAGAGCGTGCAGCAGGTGCTGGAGATGTCGATCGACCAGGCGGCGGTGTTCTTCGCCGACCTGCCGAAGATCGCCCGCAGTCTGCAGGCGTTGCAGTCGGTCGGCCTCGGCTACGTCAAGCTCGGCCAGCCGTCGACCACGCTGTCGGGTGGCGAGGCGCAGCGGGTCAAGTTGGCGACCGAACTGCAGCGGCCGGCGACCGGCAAGACGCTCTACATCCTCGACGAGCCGACGACCGGCCTGCACTTCGACGACGTGCAGAAGCTGCTGGCGGCGCTGCAGCGACTGGTCGATGCCGGCAACACGGTGCTGGTGATCGAACACAACCTCGACGTGGTGAAGTGCGCCGACTGGATCGTCGACCTCGGCCCCGAGGGTGGTGCCGGCGGCGGCAAGGTGGTGGCCAAGGGCACGCCGGAGCAGGTCGCGGCCTGCAAGGGCTCGCACACCGGCCGGGTGCTGGCCGCCGCCGGCATCGGCGCGCGCCGCCGCGGTGGGGCGAGCAACGGTCGGGCCGCGGCGGTGCCGCCCGGGCCCGCCGCGACCAGTGCCCGCGTGCAGCGGCCGACACACATCACGGTGCGCGGCGCCCGCGCCCACAACCTGCAGGGTATCGACGTCGACATCCCGCTCGATCGCTTCACCGTGGTCACCGGACCGTCGGGCTCGGGCAAGTCGAGTCTGGCGTTCGACACGCTGTTCCAGGAGGGCCAGCGGCGGTTCCTCGACAGCATGTCGACTTACGCGCGGCGCTTCCTCGGCCGGCTCGACCGCGCGCCGGTCGACAAGCTCGAAGGCCTCGGCCCGGCGATCGCGATCGACCAGCGGCAGGGCGTGCGCAGCCCGCGTTCGACGGTGGCGACCAGCACCGAGATCCACGACTACCTGCGGCTGCTGTTCGCGCGCATCGGCCGGCCACACTGCCCGACGCACGGCCAGGAGCTGGTGGCGTGGTCGCCGGCGCGGCTCGCCGGCGAACTGCTCGGCAAGTGGCGCGGCCGGCGCGGCTACCTGCTGGCGCCGGTGCCGGTGCCGGCCGCCGTGGCCGCCGACCATGACAAGGCAGCGCTGTGGCAGGACAGCCTGCGGCAATCGTGGCGCAAGGCCGGCTTCGTACGCGCGCTGCGCGATGGCCAGGAACTGCGGCTCGACCAGCCGTGGCCGGAGGCCGCGCCGCGCGAACTGCTGCTGGTGGTGGACCGAACGGTGTTCACCGATCTGCAGCGGCTGGTCGATTCCGCCGAACAGTGCGCGCTCGCTGCCGCCGAACATGGTCCCGGCATGGTGGTGGCGCAGCTGACCGACGGCGCCGACCAGGGCCAGCGGCTGTGTTTCGCTGCCACCCGGAGCTGCCCGCACTGCGGCTTCCAGGTGCCGGATCAGCCGCACCCGCGGTTCTTCTCGTTCAACCATCACCTCGGTGCCTGTGCCCGCTGCGCCGGTCTCGGCGAAGTGGTGGTCTGTGCCGAGGAGCTGCTGGTCAACCACCGGGACCGACCGGCATTCGGCGGCGCCATCCGCCACGCCGGCGTGGCGTTCACCTTCCTCACCAACCCCGACGGCTGGTACGCCGCGGTTGCCGCCGAGGTGGCGCAGCACCATGGCTTCGACCTCGATCGGCCGTGGAGCAAACTCCCTGCCCGCGCCCAGGAGCAGCTGCTGCGCGGCACCGGCGAGCAGCGCTACGAAGTGGTGTTCAAGAAGCGCGAAGCCGGCAAGTCGCGCACCTGGCGCATGTCGGTGCCGTGGAAGGGACTCGCGCGCCAGGTCGAGGAGTGGTTCTACGGCAAGGACGGCGAGCACTCCGGCGACGACCGCTTCCGCGCGGTGATGCGCGTGCAGCGCTGTCCCGACTGCAGTGGCGAACGCCTGCAACTGGCGCAGCGGCACGTGCGGGTCGGCGGCGTGCGGCTGCCGGAGATCCTGGCGCAGACCGTCGACGCCGCGGCCGCGACGATGGCCGGGCTGCAGTTGCCGCCGAACGACCGGCACATCGCCACCGACGTGCTGAAGGAACTCGGCAACCGGTTGTCGTTCCTGCGCGACGTCGGCCTCGGCTACCTGACGCTCGATCGGTCGGCGGCGACGCTGTCGGGCGGCGAGGCGCAGCGCATCCGCCTGGCGACGCAGCTCGGCAACCGCCTGGTCGGCGTGCTGTACGTGCTCGACGAGCCGACCGTCGGCCTGCACCCGCGCGACACCGAGCGGCTGCTGCGGACGCTGCGCGGTTTGCGCGACCTCGGCAACACGATCGTCGCCGTCGAACACGACGAGAGCGTGATCCGCGCCGCCGACCACGTGATCGATCTCGGCCCCGGTGCCGGCAGCCATGGCGGTCGGGTGGTCGCCACCGGTGCTCCGGGTGCGCTGGCGGCCAGCGACGGGCTGACCGGCCGCTGGCTGCGCGGCGAACTGCAGGTGCCGAAGTCGGCGACACCGCGCCTGCCGGCTGGCCATGTGCGCCTGCGTGATGTCACCGTCAACAACCTGCGCGGCCTCGACGTCGATGTGCCGCTCGGTTGCTTCGTCGCCGTGACCGGCGTGTCGGGGTCGGGCAAGTCGTCGCTGGTCATGGACGCGCTGGTACCGGCGCTGCGGCGCTCGACCGCCGAGATCCGCTGGCGCGGCGCGGCGCAGCCGCATCAGCTGGTGGTGGTCGACCAGAGTCCGATCGGCACCACGCCGGCCAGCAACCCGGCGACCTACACCGAAGTGTTCGGCCCGATCCGCGAACTGTTCGCCCGGGTGCCGCAGGCGCGGCAGAAGGGCTTCAATGCCGGCCGGTTCTCGTTCAACGTGCCGGCCGGCCGCTGCGCGGCCTGCGAGGGCAAGGGCCAGCTCAAGGTCGAGATGCACTTCCTCGCCGACGTGTGGGTGACCTGCGAACTGTGCCACGGCCGCCGCTACTCGGCCGAGACGCTGACCGTCGATTACCGCGGCAAGAACATCGCCCAGGTGCTCGAGCTCGACGTCACCGAAGCGCTGGCGTTCTTCGGCAACCACAAGAAGATCGCCCGGCCGCTGCAGCTGCTGGCGGACGTCGGCCTCGGCTACCTGCGACTCGGCCAGCCGGCCAACACCTTCTCCGGCGGCGAGGCGCAGCGCATCAAGCTGGTGGCCGAACTGGCGCGCACGCCGCGCGACCACATGATCTACGTGCTCGACGAGCCGACCACCGGCCTGCACCTGCACGACACGGCGCTGCTGGTGATGGTGCTGCAGCGGCTGCTCGACCGCGGCGACAGCGTGATCGTGATCGAACACCACCTCGACGTGATCGCGGCCGCCGACCACGTGATCGAACTCGGTCCCGAGGCCGGCGAGCAGGGCGGCCGCATCGTCACAGCCGGCACGCCGGCAGAAGTCGCGGCCGATCCGCACAGCCACACCGGCCGGTTCCTGGCGCCGCGGCTGCCGGGCGCGCCGGTGGCGACCAGGCGTCCGCGGCGCAGCCGCGCCACCGTGCAGGAGTCGCCATGACGCCCGATCTGCCGCTGGTGGTGCAGCAGGACCACACCGTGCTGCTCGAGACCCAGCATCCGCGCTTCGAGGAGGCGCGCGACCGGTTGAGCCGGTTCGCCGAACTGGTGAAGTCGCCGGAGTACGTGCACTTCTACCAGATCACGCCGGTCAGCGTCTGGAACGCCGCAGCGCTCGGCGAGCGGCTCGAGGACATCGTCGATTGGCTGGTGGGCAATGCACGCTTCCCGGTGGCGCCGGCGGTCGTGCAGTTGCTGCGCGATTGGTACCAGCGCTACGGTTGCCTCCGGCTCGAGCCCGGCAGCGGCGAACAACTGCTGTTGGCCGGCGACGCGGCGCTGCTGCGCCAGCTGGCGGCATCGCCGACCCTGGCGGCGCTGCTGCAGACCGACCGTCACGGCCGCTGCGCCGTCGCTGCCGCCGACCGCGGTGCGGTCAAGCAGGCGCTGGTCAAGCTCGGCTATCCGGTGCTCGACCGCGGCGGCTACCGCAGCGGCGAACAGCTGCCGCTGCAGCTACGCGAACGCAGTGCCGGCGGCCAGCCGTTCACGCTGCGGCGCTACCAGGCCGCCGCGGCGGCGGCGTTCTGGCTCGACGGCAGCACCGCCGGCGGTTCGGGCGTCGTGGTGCTGCCGTGCGGCGCCGGCAAGACGCTGGTCGGCATCGCCGCGATGGCGGCGGCGCAGACCAACACGCTGGTGCTGACCACCAACACGGTGGCCGTGCGGCAATGGGTGCGCGAACTGCTCGACAAGACCACGCTGCAGAGCCAGCAGGTCGGCGAATACACCGGCGACCACAAGGAGATCCGCCCCGTGACCGTTGCGACCTACCAGATCCTCACGCACCGGAAGGACAAGCTGGCGGCGTTCACGCACCTCGACCTGTTCGACCGCGGCGGCTTCGGCCTGATCGTGTACGACGAAGTGCACCTGCTGCCGGCACCGGTGTTCCGCGCCACGGCCGGCATCCAGGCGCGCAGGCGCCTCGGCCTGACGGCGACGCTGGTGCGCGAGGACGGCCGCCAGGACGAGGTGTTCTCGCTGATCGGGCCCAAGCGCTTCGAACTGCCGTGGAAGCAGCTCGAGCGCCAGGGCTTCCTGGCGCCGGCGCACTGCACCGAGGTGCTGGTGCCGCTGAGCGAGGAACGGCAGCAGCACTACGTGCAGGTCGGTGCCCGCGAGCAGTTCCGCGTCGCCAGCGACAACGAACGCAAGGCCGAGGTGCTCGGGGCGCTGCTGGCCCGGCACGCCGGCGACCGCGTGCTGGTGATCGGCCAGTTCCTCGAGCAGTTGCAACTGCTGAGCACGCGCTTCCAGCTGCCGCTGATCACCGGCCAGACCCCGACGCCGGAGCGCGAGCGGTTGTACGCGGCGTTCCGCTCCGGCGAGCTCGATCGGCTGTGCGTCAGCAAGGTCGGCAACTTCGCGATCGACCTGCCCGATGCCAACGTCGCGGTGCAGGTGTCCGGCACGTTCGGCAGCCGGCAGGAGGAGGCGCAGCGCCTCGGCCGCATCCTGCGGCCGAATCCCGGCGGCGGTGCCTCGGCGTTCTACTCGCTGGTCAGCGCCGGCACGCGCGAGCAGGAGTTCGCGCGCAAGCGGCAGCTGTTCCTGTGCGAGCAGGGCTACGGCTACGCGATCGTCACCGCCGAATCGGTGCTGGCGGCGCCGGCACCGCCGCGCGAGGTCCGCGCATGAGCCGCGCCAGCCTGCGCAGTCTGCTGCAGGGTGCCGGCGATCCGACGCTGCGCGAACTGGCGGCGCGCTGGAGCGTCGCGCTGAACGGCAACGGCAGCAAGAGCGCGCTGCTGCAGGCCTGCGCGCAGGCGATGGAACAGGAGCAGCTGGTGCTGAGCCGGCTGGAGGCGCTGCCGCGCAAACTGCACGACCTGCTGGAGACGTTCCTCGGCGCCCCCGGCGGCGTGCGCGGCAGCCAGGAGCTGTTCCAGCAGGCGGGGCGCGCGTTCAAGAGCCGGTTCGATCTCGAGGCATCGCTGGCGGCGCTGCACCGCGAAGGCTTCCTGTTCCCGGCCAAGGACAAGCGCTGGGCGGCGCTCGGCAGCCCGTGCTACGCCGTGCCCGGCGAGTTGGTCGACTGCGTGCTGTCGCATCGCCACCGCCGGCAGAGTGCGCTCAAGGACGGCATCACGCTGCAGGGCTTTCTCGACGCCCGTTACTTCCGCGACCGCAACGGCCACGCCGACGAGCGCGCCGCCGAACATGCGCGCAAGATCTACAAGCTGTACTTGATGGACGAGTCGATCGCCACGCGCAGGAAGGGTCTGCCGGCGCGCGTGCGGGCGGTGGTCGACACCGTGCTGGTGCGGCACGGCGGGCACCTGCCGTATGCCGAGCTGCACCGCGAGCTCGATTCCGAGGACGTGCCCGACCAGGATCTGGTGAAGAAACACCTCGAGGAGGCGATGCTCGGCACGATCGCTTCGCTCGAGCTGGCGCGCTTCGGCATCCAGCCGGCGGTGGACGCGATCGTGGTGTTCCACGAAGTGGCGCTGCAGGCGCTGCGGCAGCACGCCGATGCCAATGCGCCGAGCGTCACCGAGACCCTGGTGTGCGGCGGCGACATGAGCACCAACGTGGCGCGGTTCCTGCGCGAGCTGCAGCACGCGCGCGTGCAGTTCACCGCCGACGGCGACCTGTTCAAGGCCTCGCAGAAGCGCATCGCCGGGCTGCTGCTGCCGGTGGCCGGCGGCTTCCTGCCGGGCGAAGGGCTGCTCGACTGGCTGTACCGGTTCTGCCTGCAGCGGCGCCTGATCGACCGCCGCGGCGAACGATCGCTGCGACCGACGCCGCTCGGCCTCGAGTTCGAGCGCAGCGAGCTGGTCGAACAGCAGAAACAGCTGCTGGCGCACGCGGTCGAGGACCGCGGCCTGCCCGGCGAACACTTCCATCAGGTGCGGCTGCGGCGCGTGTTCCTGCGGTTGCTGCGCCGGGCCGAACCCGAGCGTTGGCAGGAGATCCAGCACCTGCCGTTCCTGGCCCGCAACGCCTACCTGGCGCAGCTCGACACCGCGCAGACCGAGGGGTTCTTCGCCGCGCGGTTCCAGGGCGGCGGCTACACGCCGACCGAGTCGCTGCAACAGATGAGCTGGAACCTGCTGTTGTGGGTCAAACGGCGGTTGTATCCGCTCGGCCTCGTCGACCTCGGGTTGCGCGATGGCCGGCCGGTGGCGCTGCGGCGCTCGCGACTCGCCGCTGACCTGCTCGACACCGAGCCGGCGACCAAGGTCGGCGGCACGCGCAGTTCGGTGATCGTCAATCCCGACTTCGAGATCCTGCTGTTCCCCGGCGACGACATGCATGCCGCGGTGCACGCGCTCGACCGGTTCGCGCAGCGGCAGAAGAGCGACCACGTGCAGGTGTTCAAGCTGGGGCCGGAAACGGTGTGCGCCGGCCTGGCCGATGGGCTGACGCTGGCGCAGATGGTGCAGGAGCTGACCGACCGCGCGCGGGCGCCGATTCCGCAGAACGTGCTCTACAGCCTCGAGGAGTGGGCCGGGCGTGCGGAGAAGTGAACCGGTGTCGCCACCCGCAGCCATGCCCGAGCCGTCGTCCGCACATCCAGCCCGGCGTGCGCTGGTCGGCGCTTCGCCCGGAACCCTGCTGGTCGACCCGGGGGCGCCACCGCCGTTGCTGCGGGTGATCGCCTACAGCAAGGACGAACTGCTGGCGGTCGAACTGCGCACCGCCGACGAGGTCGAGCCGCTGCGGCAGCGGTTCCCGGTCGTGTGGTTGAACGTCGACGGCCTCGGCGACGGCACCGTGCTGCGCCGGCTCGGCGAATTGTTCGGTCTGCATCGCCTGGCGCTCGAGGACGTCACCAGCCGGCAGCAGCGCGCCAAGCTCGAGGACTACCAGACCAACGACTTCCTGGTCCTGCGCGTCACCAACCCTGGCGACGAACTCGACACCGAGCAGCTGAGCCTGTTCGTCGGCGAGGGCTTCGTGCTGACCTTCCAGGAGCGCGCCGGCGACGCGTTCGAGCTGATCCGCACGCGGCTGCGCGATCCGCAGGGCCGGCTGCGCCAGTCCGGGCCCGACTACCTCGCCTACGCGCTGATCGACGCCTCGGTCGACGCCTACTTCCCGGTGCTCGAACGGATCGGCGATCGCCTCGACACTTGCGAAGAACACATCCTCGCCGATTGTGACCACCGCACGGCGGTGGCCGAGATCCACGAGCTGCGGCGCGACCTGCTGCAGCTGCGGCGCGCGCTGTGGCCGCTGCGCGAAGTCACTGCCGCACTGCTGCGCGAGACCTGCTCGCGCTTTGGCAGCGACACCCGCGTCTACCTGCGCGACGTGCACGACCACGTGGTACAGCTGCTCGACCTGCTGGAGAACTTCCGCGAGATGGGCAGCAGCCTGATGGAAGTGCACCTGTCGACCGTCAGCAACCGCCTCAACGAGGTGATGAAGGTGCTGACGATCATCGCCACGATCTTCATCCCGCTGACGTTCGTCGCCGGCGTCTACGGCATGAACTTCAAGCACATGCCGGAGTACGAGTGGGAGTGGGGCTACCCGGTCTGCCTGCTGCTCATGGCGGCGATCGCGGCGGCGATGCTGTGGTGGTTCCGGCGGCGGCGCTGGCTGTGACGGGCGAGATCTCGCCGTCAGAACGATCGTTCGCGAGGCGAAGTCGATCGGCCTGACCAGGCTCTGGTCGCATTGCGTCGAGCAACCGGCGAAGGCCCGGAGGCCGATGTTGCGCGAGCAAGCCGGCCACAGCCGAGCGGATCGGCAAAGACGCTCCCTGACGCGCGTTGTCGACGGGGGGAATTCCCGAACCGGTTGCCCGCGCTCCAGCCCAACTAGTTTCTCACACGCCTCTCGCAGCCGCCGTCCCGCCACCATTTCGAAGGCCGATGCCGATGCGAGTTCTTGCCCGATTCCTGCTGCCGACGATCCTGTTCCCTGTCTTCGCCACACCGGCCAGCGCCCAGGACTGGTTGCGCCGCTCCAGCACCACCGCGCCGGCACCGGCGACGTTCCCGCGCATGGCGTACGACAGCGGCCGCGGCCGCTGCGTGATGTTCGGCGGCTGGAATGCGCCGATCGGTTCGATCGTGTTCCACGACACCTGGGAGTGGGACGGCACCAACTGGCAGTTGCGCGCGCCCGCGACCGTGCCGACCGAGCGCGACGACCATGCGATGGCCTACGACCAGGTGCGCGGGCGCACGGTGATGTTCGGCGGCGAGGACTTCCTGTTCGCGCTGCTCGGCCAGACGTGGACCTGGAACGGCACCGACTGGACCGACATGCAGCCGGCACACGCGCCGTCGGCGCGCCTCGGTACGACGACGGCATGCGACACGGCGCGCGGCGTCGTCGTGCTGTTCGGCGGGCGCGACCGCAGCAACCGGTTCGCCGACACCTGGGAATGGAACGGCATCGACTGGACGCCGCGGGCGCCGGCGCACACGCCATCGCCGCGGTCGGAGCAGGCGTTCGCCTGGGACGCGGTGCGCGGTCGCGTGGTGTTGTTCGGCGGCGACGCCGGCGTGTTGCGCGACGACACCTGGGAGTACGACGGCACGGACTGGCTGCAGGTGATCACCGACCGGGCACCACCGGCGCGGGCGACGGCCGGCATGGTGTTCGACAACGCGCGCGGGCGCTGCGTGCTGTTCGGCGGCGCCGACGCGCTGATCGATCGCGACGACACCTGGGAGTACGACGGCCGGCGTTGGTTCCGCGTGTTCACCGCCAACCGGCCGCAGGGCAGCAGCGCGCTGGCGAGCGCCTATGACAGCGTGCGCGGGCGTACGGTCGTGTTCGGCGGCTTCGACGGCGCGGTCGCGATCGGCGACACCTGGGAGTACGGCGGCAACGCCGCCCACTACCGCACCTGGGGCAGCGGTTGCGCCGGCAGCAACGGCCAGGAACCACAGCTGGTGCCGGTGACGATGCCGAGCCTCGGCGGCAACTGGACCGTCGAGCTGCGCCTACTGCCGGCGGCCAGCGGCTTCGCGCTGGTCACCACGGCGCTGTCCGACACGCAGTGGAACGGTGCGCCGCTGCCGATCGACCTGACGTCCTTCGGTCTGCCGGGCTGCCTCGGCCACACCTCGAACGACGTCGTCACGCTGCTGGCGACCAGCAACGGTACGGCGACGTGGATCTTCGCGATTCCCGCACGGCCGGCGCTCGCCGGCCTGGTCGTCTACCAGCAGGGCGTGAGCTTCGATCCGCTGGTGGCGCGGCCGTTGCCCGCCGCCGTCTCCAACGCTGGCGAGGCGACGCTGCGGTGATCCGCACCACCACTCGCGCCGGCGCAGACCGCCCGTTCACTTCGGAGATTTCGCCGCCATCGCCGCGCGTAGCGTGCTGTGGCGGTAGCCGTAGGCGAGGTACACGACCATGCCGACGACGAGCCAGATCAGCAGCCGCCACCAGTTCGATGCTTCGAGGCCGAGGATCAGCCCGAGGCAGGCGAGCGCCGACAGGATCGGCGTCACCGGGTAGAGCGGCACTTTGAACGGCCGTGGCAGATCGGGCGCGCGGAAGCGCAGCACGATCACGCCGATCGACACCAGGATGAAGGCGAACAGGGTGCCGATGTTGGTCAGGCCGATCGCCTGGTCGGGCGTCAGGATCGAGCAGCCGAGCGCGACCGCGAGCCCGGTGATCCAGGTGCTGATGTGCGGCGTGCGGTACCGCGGGTGGATGCGGGAGAACACCGGCGGCAGCAGCCCGTCGCGCGACATCACCATGAAGATGCGCGTCTGTCCGTACTGGAACACCAGCAGCACGGCGGTCATCGCCACCATCGCGCCGAACGCGAACAGCGTGGCGACATTGTCGAACCCCATGACCCTCATCGCGTAGGCGAGCGGGTCGTTGGACTTGAAATCCTTGTACGGCACGACCGCCGTCAGCACGCCGGCGACCAGCACGTAGAGCACCGTGCAGATCAACAGCGAAGCGATCAGCCCGCGCGGCAGGTCCTTCTGGGGGTTCCGGGTCTCTTCGCCCGCCGTCGACACGGCGTCGAAGCCGATGTAGCTGAAGAAACCGAGCGCGGCACCCTGCCAGATTCCGTTCCAGCCGTTGGGTGCGAAGTCGCTCCAGTCCTGCCAGTTGTGCCATGTGCCCGTACCCTTGTGCAGCAGCGTCCAGGCGCCGACGCCGAGGAACGCGAGCACCAGACCGAGCTTGAGGAACACCATGATCGCGTTGGCGCGCGCGCTCTCCTTCACGCCGATGTAGAGCAGCAGCGTCAGCAGCAGCGTGACCGCCATCGCCGGCAGGTTGATCGACAGGACCCAGCTGCCGATGTGTGGCGTGCCATGCCAGAGATCGACTGTTGCCTGTGCCGCGGTTCTCGCCGCGGCATCGGTGGAGGCGTCGGCGAGTTTCGCCATCGCTCCGTTCACGGCCGCGGTCGCACTCTGGAAATCCTTGGTGAGCCAGGCGGGCAGCGTCCAGTGCTCGTTCAATCCGAGCAGGAAGGTCTGGAAGTAGTCGCCCCAGGACTGCGCCACGAACACATTGCCGATCGCGTACTCGATGATCAGATCCCAGCCGATGATCCAGGCAATCAGCTCGCCGAACGCTGCGTACGAGTAGGAGTAGGCACTGCCCGCAGCCGGCACCATCGCCGAGATCTCGGCATAACACAGGGCCGCGAAGCCGCAGGTGATCGCGGTCAGCAGGAAAGACAACATCACCGCCGGCCCGGCCCCGAGCATCTTGGGCGTATCGTCGGCGTTGTACGTGCCGGCGATCATGTCCTTGATGCTGGAGAACAGGCCGGCGCCGATGATCGCGCCGATACCGAGCAGCGTCAGGTCGAAGGCGCCGAGGGTGCGCTTGAGTCCGGACCCGTTGCCGGCCGTCTCTGCAGGGTTGGTCGTGAGCTTGCGGATGAAGACGCTGCTCGGGTTCATTGGGGCCGGATGGTAGGAGCCGCCCGCAGGAAGCACCACATTGGCGCGCGTGCTCGTCCTCGATCGAGCAGAGTCACGGCGATCGAAGCGGTTGCGCTGACCTTTGCGACGATCGGTCGTTCCGACAACGACCCTGCAGCGCCATGATCACCGCATGCACGTAGCAGACAGCGGTGGTGCTGCGGCACCGGAGCTGCGGATGCCAACAGAATGGCGCACGGCGCTGCGCCTGCTGCTGGTCACCGACAGCAGCGGCGACGCAGCCCGGATCGAGGCGCTGGTGCGCGCCGCGGTCGCCGGCGGCGTGCGCGCCGTGCAACTGCGTGAACCCACACTGCCGGCGCTCAGCCTCGCCGAGTTGTGCGATCGCCTGCGGCCGGTGCTCGAGGTGGTGGACGGACTGCTGCTGGTGAACGATCGTGCCGACGTGGTGGCCGCGGGCCACGCCCATGGTGTGCACCTCGGCCATCGGTCGCTGCCGCCTTCGGCGGTGCGGCCGCTGCTGCGACCGGGCCAGCTGTTGTCGGTCGCCGTGCACGACCAGCCGGAGCTGCACGCCGCGGCGGCCGCGCGGGTCGACTTCGCGCTGCTGGCGCCGATCCTGCCGACCAGCAGCAAACCGGGAGCGCCGTACCTCGGTTGGCAGGTGGCGCGCGCGTTGACCCGCGGCAGCACGGTGCCACTGCTGTGGCTCGGCGGTCTGCATGCCGGCGTGGTGGCCGAACTCGCCAAGGCGACTCTGCACGATCGACCGCTCGGCATCGCCGTGCGCAGCGCCCTGGCCGCTGCCCCTGACCCGAAGGCCATGGCGCGCGAACTGGTGGCTGCACTGCGGCAGGCCGGCTGGCAGGACTGATGCAAGCACCGCCGTTGTCGCGGGTGAATTCGCCGGCCACACTGGCGACATGGCCGCTGCCCGGTCGATGACCACAGGCCGTCGGAGCACGCGCAGTGCCGCCGGCGACGAACGTGCGTTCACCGCCGGCCTGGCGCGCTTCTTCGGCGGCGGAGCGGGAATCCTGGTCGGCATCGGCGACGACGCCGCGGTGGTGCACAACCGCGCCGCCGAGTCGGTGCTGTGCTGCGATCCGGTGGTGGAGGGCGTGCACTTCACTGCCGGCACCGATCCCGCGCTGGTCGGACGCAAGGCGGTGAATCGCAACCTCTCCGACCTGGCCGCCATGGGGGCGCGGGTCGACTGGCTGCTGGTGTCGCTGGTGCTGCCGCCGCGTTTCCCGCGCCCACGGCGCAACGCGCTGCTGCGCGGCATCCGCAGCGCAGCGGCTGCCAGTGGCGGTCGTGTCGTTGGCGGCGACGTCGCCGTCGCGCGCGGCCCGTTGGTCGTCACCGTGAGCGCCATCGGCCATTGCGAGCACGCGGTGCTGCGGCGCGATGCCGCCCACGCTGGCGATGCACTGCACGTCACCGGTCCGCTCGGTGGTTCGCGACTCGGCCGGCACCTGCGCTTTCGCCCGGCACTCGCCGAAGGGCAGTGGCTGGCACGGCACTGCCCGCCGGTGCGCGCCGCGATCGACGTCAGCGACGGACTGCTGCTCGATCTCGCCACCCTGCTGCAGGCGAGCGGCGGCCTCGGTGCCGAGCTCGACGAAGCCGCGCTGCCGGTGGCGGCCGCGGCGCACCGGCTGGCGCGTGGCGACGCGAACGCTGCGCTGCAGCATGCGTTCGGCGACGGCGAGGACCATGTGCTGCTGTTCTCGGTGGCTGCCGGTGCGGCACTGCCACGCGGCGGACCGCTGCTGCCGCGCGCACGTCGCGCGATCGGGCGGGTACTGGCGCGCCCGGGACTGTTCCTGCGCCGGCGCGATGGTACGCGCGTGCCGCTGCGCAAGGCGGGGTGGCAGCATGCACTCTGATGCCATCACGCTGCGCTTGCCCGACGCCGCGGCCACCGAGGCGTTGGGCGAATGGCTCGGCCGGCAGCTGCAGCCCGGCGAAGTACTGGGACTCACCGGACCGATGGGTGCGGGCAAGACCACCCTGGTGCGTGGACTCGCGCGCGGACTCGCGGTCACGGACCCGGACGCGGTCAGCAGCCCGACCTACCTGTTGGTCGTGGAGCACCCAGGGCCCAAACCGCTGCTGCATGCCGACGCCTACCTGCCAGCCAAGCTGGACCACTTCCTGGCCGAAGGCGGCCTCGACTATCTGCTCGACCGGCAGGCCGTGGTGGCCGTCGAATGGGCCGATCGCATCGCCCGCTGGCTGCCGGCGCACACCTTGTGGCTGCAGCTCGAACCCGCGCCCGACCGCGGCCGGCTGGCAATCCTGCACTCCGGGCGGGGTGGCCACTTCCCCTGGCTGGCGGCAGCGGCGATCCTGTTTCCAGGCTGAACCCGGTGGCAGCGCGCTTCGTTGCTGGCCGGGTCCCCTGCCGAGGTGCCCGTGAAGAGTTCGCAAGAAGGTCCGGACGACAGCCAGGATCTGCTGGTGCTGTATCGGGAAGGGCATCCGCAGGCCTTTCGCCGGCTCGTCGACCGGTTCCAGGACCGGATGCTGCAGTTCTTCTACCGCCTGTGCTGGGACCGCGACCGCGCCGAGGATCTGACCCAGGACCTGTTCCTCAAGCTGATCCAGGGCTGCCGCCGCTACCGCCCCGAGGGCAAGCTGTCGACCTTCGTCTACCGCGTGGCGACCAATCTGTGGATCGACCACTACCGGGCGCGCCGGCCGCAGCCGCGGCTCTATTCGCTCGATCAGGCGGTGCTGCCCGAAGCCATGGACCCGGCCGGCTCGGGACCGAGCCCGGTGGAGCAGGCGTCGGCCGACGAGGAGAAGGACGTGCTGCGGCACGCGCTCGAGGCGTTGACCGAGCCGCATCGCCTGGTGTTCGAGCTCGCCGTCTACCAGGAGCGACCGTACGCCGAGATCAGCGAGCTGCTCGACATTCCGATCGGCACGGTCAAGTCGCGCATGCACAACTCGGTGCAAGCGCTGAAGCAGTTGCTCGGGCAGCAGGCGCTCGGGGACCAGGCTCCCGCGCAGCGCGGCCAGGGCAAGACGCAGAAAGGCGGGCCGCCCGGCAGCGACCGCACCTTTCCCAAGGCGGCCAGGCGGGTAGTCGGGTGAACGTGGCGGCTGACAGCCAGTCGGGGTTGTTGCCCGTGGATCTGCTGCTCGGCGAGGGCACGACCACGGAGCAGGAACGACTGCGCGCCGCCATCGCCCGCGAACCGCTGCTGGCGATCGAGATGGCGGAGACGCGGCAGCTGCTCGAAGGGCTGCGGACGCTGCGCGTGGCGCCGAGCATCCACCTGCCGCTCGGCCTGCAACGGCAGCTGCGCCGGGCCGAGCGGCAATACCTGGCGCACCAGAAGCCGCCGCGGCTGCAGCAGGTCAAGTGGCTGCTCGCGGCTGCGGCGCTCGCCGCCATCTTGCTGTGGTTCTGCGATCCGCTGGCGGCGCGGCGGCACGCACTGGTGGCGCAGGACCTGGTCGCGGAGCTGCTGCCGGCGCGGGCGTCCACTGCGCCGCTGGTCTCGGTACCGGTGGCGGCCGAGCCCCCCGTTGCCACGCTGCCCGCCGACCCGTTTGCCCAGGTGCGACAGCGGTTGCAGCAGGATGGCGAGCGCCGCCTGGCCGAGGCACTGCAGCGGCTGGTCGACCGGCCGGGTCC